>ENA-OQEX01000029-OQEX01000029.1-human-gut-metagenome-genome-assembly--contig:-NODE-29-length-73532-cov-6.772659_pt1 | contig 73532 bp, 92 predicted proteins | sample MGYA00242802_ERZ504649 | MGnify/ENA primary metagenome ERZ504649 (study PRJEB26092, sample SAMD00036194) | human gut metagenome | host: Homo sapiens | study: EMG produced TPA metagenomics assembly of...
CCGGAATTCCATATCAGAATCCACAGATGCCGGATTCAGGTGCCATGGAAAATGCAGCCATGCCGGATTCGGGTGTCATGCCAAATGCCCTATGCCAACTTATGGAGAGATGCCAGGTCAGCCGGAATATGCAGGCCAGCAGATGATGAATCAGTTCTATCAGCAGGCACAGGCGGCGGGAAGCACCATTTACCATGCAGTGGACAAATGCCTGGCTACGGTTCCGCTCCGGCTGCCTCTACGCCGCCAAAGACCGGACAGATGCTGCAGGGAGCATTACAGAATCTGGATACGTCCCTTCCGGTAGAAGAACTGATGAAACACATGAACTATGAAATGGCAGTCGGGACTGTGATTCCGGGAAAGGGAAAATACGGCGGAAAGACCATGGGACAGGTGGCAGTTGAAAGCCCGTCAACGATCCAGTGGTTTGCCGAGCAATATTCCGGACCGAACAATCTGGTTCCGGCGGCAGCAAAGGTAATTTTACAAAAAGCAATGCCGATGGCTGGTTAAGGAAGAACCCCGCAGAGAGCTTTTTTCTGCGGGGGAAAGGAGGAAGAGACCGGGATGTATTATGATATGTCTGGGTTTGATTATGGAATACTGGATGTGGTGCAGGTGCTGCATCTCAGAAAGCGGCGGGGAAACTATTATGACTGCCCGTTTTGTGGAGAGACGCATGGAAAACTGAATATCAATGTGGAAAAGAATGTATTCCGGTGCAACCGCTGTGATGCGTCCGGGGGGATGCTGAAGCTTTATGCGGATTTGCACAATGTTACACTCTCCGAAGCAAATCAGCAGATCCGGGAAGCATTAGGAAAAGGAGAATACCGGACGGATTATATCAAAGCAACGCCGGTACAGGAAGAAAAGGCAACGGCAGAGCTTGCACCCATAGAGGAAATCCACCGGACGTATCAGAGAATGCTGTCCATGCTCACGCTTAACAGGAAGCATCAGGAGGATCTGCAAAGACGAGGATTAAAACCGGAACAGATCGAAGCACAGCGTTACCGGAGTGTCCCGCTGTTTGGAATGAAGAAGCTGGTCAAAAGGCTGGCAGAAGAAGGATATATGGTGAAAGGCGTGCCGGGATTCTACCGGGATACAGACGGAAACTGGACGATTAACTTCAAAGCAGAAAACTCAGGAATCCTGATTCCCATAGTTTCTTTGGACGGGTTCATCCAGGGTTTTCAGATCCGGGTAGATCATGTGACTGACACGAAAAAATATATCTGGCTGTCCAGTGTCAATTATGACCAGGGAGTTTCCTCCGGAAGTCCGGTACATGTGATCGGTGATCTTGCCGCAGAACGTGTCTATCTGACCGAAGGAGCCTTAAAAGGGACCATAGCCCATTATCTGTCCGGCGCTACCTTTGTGTGCGTTGCCGGAGTGAACCAGTACCGGAATCTGAAACCGGTGCTGGAGCGGATGAAAGGATATGGGATGAAACAGCTTTTGGAGGCGTATGACATGGATAAGAAGATGAAAGTAGCCTGCAATAAGCATGACAGTAAGTGTGCGGTCTGTTTTGAGCGTTCCCCTGTTATCTGCCAGCATAAGGCGGAGAAACGGAGGATTATCCAGAACGGCTGCAATAAGGTCTATGAAATCTGCCGGGAGCTTTCCCTGCCGATGAACCGGATGGTCTGGGATATGGACGAGAGCGGGGAGTGGAACGGGAAACACAAGGGGATTGATGACTATTTAGCCGCCATCAAACAGAAGGAAGGAACCGGGGCACAGACTTCGGCTCTTCCGAAAGGAGAACAATCATGAGAAAAAAAGGAAATACGGTTCTTGCAGGACTCATTATCTGCCTGTTGCTTGTTTTTCTCGCAGCGGCAGGAAAACTCTTTGGTGCTTATCTGAAGTATCAGAAAGGGGACGTAAGTTACGAGAAACTGCAGGAATATGTTCAGGAACCAGAGGAAGAAGAATCACCGGAGTCTGAGAAAGAAAAGGAGGAACCTAAGAATAGGTATCTAGAAATTGATTTTGCAGGTTTAAAAGCGGTTAATCCGGATGTCATAGCGTGGATTCAGATTCCGGCACTGGATATTAGTTATCCGGTGGTACAGGGGAAAGATAATGCATATTATCTTCATCACCTTTTTTCGGGAGAATCCAATATCAACGGGAGCATCTTTGTGGACTGCCATAATCAGCCGGACTTTACGGATCAGAATACGATCGTGTACGGGCATAATATGAAAAACGGGAGCATGTTCGGAACTCTGGATAAGTACCAAGACAAAGAGCTATTTGAACAACATCCGGAGTTTTATCTCTATTTGCCGGACAAGATCCTCAAGTATCGTATCTTTTCCTGCTATGCGGGAAGAACCGGAAGTGAGGGATATAGGTATCATTTCCCGGAAGCGGAAGATTTTCAGACGTTTCTGGATACGGTGTCTTCTTATAGGGATTATGATACCGGCACCGAGCTGTCGGCAACGGATCGGATAGTTACGCTGTCTACCTGTGTCAATTCCAGACGGAATTATCGCTATCTGGTACATGGAAAATTAAGCAGTGAGATCATCACAGAGGAATAAAAGAATCGTGCTGGTGTGAGAAGAAATTTCTTATGCCAGCTTTTATTATGGGAGGAAATGTAATGGGAACAGCATTGGTTATGGAACATGCAAACGCACTGGCACAGATGATAGTCAGTGAAAAGGACAAGTTATTTGATGAAAGAGTGGAGGCTCTTGTAAAACTTTATAGAAGGGCGGAATTTTATCTGAAGCAGGGATTTCTGGAGAGCATCGTCTGCGAGTTCCATCGGAAGAAAGTGGAAATGATTATGCAGGCGGAAACAAAAGGAGAGATTACGGAAATACTGAAGTTATCAAAACCGCATTTTGACGGGAAAAAATTTGTCTATACCTCTCCGTATGCTGTGGAAGAGGAAGAGCTTCTCCTTTGGTCTCTGACATCACTGCAAGGTCCACTCGATGAAGGGTATCGAAGATATCGGGAATTATTTGAGAAGTGCCTGCCGGAGATGGCAGAAAAGATTCCGGCGTAGAACAATGGCATAACAAAGGAACGAAAAAACTATCTTTTATTTTACTGTAATTTCACTCTTTATTGAATCTGCAATACTTTACAAAGTTTTTTACGGAAAAATGCTTCGGATTAATATACTTAACACCAGTATCTATCAGCTTAAATTTTGAATAACCAAACACCAGTGTTTCATTATTCACAAAAATCGTCATCTATCCAGAAAGCAGGTAAAATATGTTCACAATAATCAGAGTATTTTCTGCATTCAATACATTCTTCATCTAAAGAATCTACGCCGACATAATGAATATGATAATCTACAGTATCGTTTACAAATCTTTCAAGGAAGATGTTCAAAACAAAGGCTACTCTATCATCACAATAAACATAACCAATTAAATTCTTATGAATGATACAGTAAACGAGATAAACACAGCGTGTATCAACGATGCAGTTGAAATTGTATCCAGATTAAAGCCTATTTATACTTTAAAGCATGCACGGAGACAGCAAGAAGACCTATTCCTGTACGGAAGAGGTCTTCCTGTCCTTATACTAAAGTTAATTGGTATGCTGAAGTCCCGCAAAAGCAACATTTAATTTACCTCCAGATTACCGCTTTTAAGAGATAGATAATCGGAACTTCCGCTAAGCAGATAGAAAAAATATTCCCCTTTTTCATCTGGTGAGAAACTATATTTTCCACTCAGTTCATCGAACACTTCTCCTTCATACATTATCCCGTCTTTTACATAACCGATAATCAAATCTTGGGATACTGTAATGTCTGATTTATATTTATCAAACGAAATGACTATATTATCTTTATCAGTTAGTTCCCATCCCTTTCCATTGTCTTGTGTAAGTACACAAAGTGAATTGTTGATTAGAATTATTTCTGGAATGATATACATTTCATCTGATTTATCAGTAGGAATCTCTACTATTGATGATGGTATGAAATTAGGCATCAGACTGCTTTTAACAATTCTGCTTTCAGGAAATTCTGATGAAGATTTGGCTAATTCCTCAATATCAACAACTTTCCCCTTTTCATTGGTATATACACCGTCTTTTAATATGATGTAGCTTCTATCATTGGTTTCTGTCCCGATTAAATGTCGATTGCTGTCATCAATTAAAGCCGATGTTAACAGATGACTGATTGCAGCATATACAGGCATACACAAAAACACTGAAACCACAGTTACAATAATTGCAGTTCTATAAGTGAACTTTAAAGGCTTATGTTTTGAAGCTGTTTTACAAAATACATTTTGACGTATCTTTTGTTTGGAATATTTTTTCAGTATTTTATTGCAATCATGAAAATACACTTCCTCAATAAAAGATTCATCAATTTCACTCATTAACTCATTCAAAGAAAATTTTACAGTCTTCATATCTAAATCCCTTCTTTTCCATTTTTAGTTTTAATTTTTTACGTCCGCGTAACAGTTTGGATTTTACTGTAGATTCTTTTAATCCGGTTTCTTCTGCTATTACAGCGATTGTCTTAGTGTAATAGTAGTACGAGATAAAACATTTTCTTTCGTCAACTGATAGTTCATATATGCTTTCTTTTAAGCATTTGATTACTTCTTCTTTTAACGGCCCGTATTCAATATGTTCGTTCGTTCCAACCTGAAACGCATCTTCGTAATTTTCAAAATGCATCTTAGAGGTTTTTCGTAATGCGTTTTTGCCATGTTTCTTGCGATTGTTCCTAAATAGGGTTTGAATGTGCTGTAGTTATCTGTATCTAAATCTGCACTGTAATTCCATAGAGCTACAAAAACATTAGACACGACCGCCTCCTTGTCTTCATATGGCAAAGCACTTCCAATAATATTCTCGACTATGTATACAACATATCTGTAGTATTTGTTCATACATATTTTTAAAGCGCGCTCATCTTTATTTTTTAGTTCGAGCATCAGTTGTTTCTCATCTATGTTAAATAACATGCTTCTACCTCATAAATTCAGTGAATACTATAGCAGTGGTTTAATAATGGGAATGTGTATTTTCAAAAAAGGGAACCGAGAAACCAAGTTAAAAAGCTTCAATTAAAATCAGGATAAGTACTCACCAACACTTGAAATATTTTCCACTATTAAAATGTAATAGAAAATGATTTGATTGTAAAGGCATCAGAGGACAGATTAGTTACCATGCCGTAATAGTAATCTGTTGCCTGTGTCGTAAATCCTGAACGCAAACCACTTGCTGTAATCTCACGCACAAATTCTGATGAAGGTCCAGCTACGTATGCGCGTACTCTTGAACGATGAAAAGCAGAACGGCTCAAAGTGTAATTTATAGTTATGTATCTGCCGCTATTACAATAAAGTCCCATACTGTTATTTGATGGTGTTAATATGGCGACTTCGCCATTTTTCAATGTGATTCCGCGCCAAGTATATCGGGCATATGCATTTGGAATAACACCTTCTTCAACAACTTTCTGCAGGCTTTCGTTAGCAAACACAGTGTACTTCCATTCAATCATATTAGGGTCATCTGTAAGCGGCTCTGCTGCAAAAACATTAACACTTAGCGACAGCATCATAACGAGTGTTAGGATAAAACTGATTATTTTTTTATAAGCCTTCATATATGTACACGACTCCTTTCCAAGGTTCCCTTTGTAATAAGATACACAGTAAATATTGTAACGGTTGCATTTATTTAAAAAATTAAAAAAGATAATTTTTAATTTTTGTTTTTTGAATTTTTTGATTGGTAAAATAAGAAAATGGATTATAAAGAGTTGCACTCTAGGTACCTCCTACGTACAGAATAAGTATCAAATACAAAGGAGTGAAATCATTATGATTAAAAAATTAAGAGTAGCCGTGGATCACGGGAACCGGAACATGAAAACCTGTCATTTTATCTTTACCACAGGACTGACGGAACAGGATAAAAAGCCTGCCAGGGGAGAGAAGTATCTGAAATATCAGGGAAAGTATTATACCCTTAGTGAGAAGCGGATTCCGTACCAGAGGGACAAGACGCAGGACAGCCGGAACCGATTCTGGATTCTGACTTTATTTGCCATTGCAATGGAGCTGGAGCAGAAAAGCCAGATCCAGCCGGAGGATGTCATTCAGGTGGAACTTCCGATTGGGCTTCCGCCGAAGCATTTTGCAGAGCTTTGTGAGAGATATGAACGCTATTTCAAAGGGGACGGGAAGGTGCAGGAACTGTGCTTCAACGATAAAGTCTATCACCTCTGTATACAGAATGTAATGGCGTTTCCGCAGGATTATGCAGCCATGATGACGAGGATGATGGAAATCCGTGAGATTCCGAAAGTCGTAGGGATTGATATTGGCGGATTTACTTCTGATTATCTTCTGATGAGAAGTGGCAGACCGGATATGGATTATTGTGATTCTCTGGAAAAAGGTGTGATTACCATGTATAACGATATCATTTCCAGTATTAACAGTGAATATGACATGCTTCTGGAGGAGGCAGATATCGACAGTATCATCAAGGGAAAAACGCAGTATTATGAGGAAGCTGTTGTACAGGCAGTAGAAACCATGGTTCAGAATTTTGTTACCGATCTTCTGAACAGCATCCGAGAGCGGGGCATTGATACAAAATCTACTTATACGGTGTTTATCGGCGGCGGAGCAGTGCTTCTGGAACGATTTCTGGAGCAGGCAGACCGGTTGGGAAAACATACCTTTATCCGGGATATGAAAGCAAATGCCGATGGATATGATCTTTTGTATCGCATGACACAGGCTGGAGTGTGATTTTATGGGAAAGAAAAATCCGTTTGTATTCACTATTGGTTTTGATAAGTCGGATCCAGATCACGTGTATGTGACAGAACTTCTGAATACGACAGAGAAAAAAGCAAAACTGATCGTTGCGGCAATTCTGGCATATACGGGAAGAACGGATGAGACAGGTAATGGCAGTATAAGCATGGAACCGGATATGCTCCGGCCAATGATGCAGCAAATCATCCGGGAAGAAGTAAGAAAGGTATTGGAAGGGCAGGACGTTTCTAAGATAAATAGAGAAATGCCCACAGAAGTTGATTTGATGGAAGAAGAACCGCTGCGGATGGATCAGACTATGAGACAGAATGTAGTGGATGCTATCAGTGCATTTCGCAGGGCATAAAAAAGCAGGAGAGATACACATGCTTATGGCAGTGTACTCTCCTGTTCTTTGTATCAGAATGGGAATAGACAGAAAACTCACAGACTATTCACAGATTACTCACAGATTGTCTTTGTATAATGTGTAGATGATGAAGGATACGGGAGAGCCTTAACTTAGGTTCTTGAATCCATCCAGAAGTCCACGCAGTGTAGAAAGGGCAAGCTGTTTCTGCTCCTCCGGCAGGAATTTAGTTCTGCCATGATTTGCTGCATGGTAGAATCCGGGTTCGTTTTCTGGTTAGAAAATATAGCATCTATGGAAATATGTAAGTAAGTTGCCAAGCATAAAGTGTTTCCAACTGTGGATTGCCAATATAGTTTTCAATATCAGAGACAGTCCGTAAAGAAATCTTTGCCTGTTCCGCAAGGCTGTTTTGCGAAAGATTGCGGCGGAGACGTTCTTCCCTGACTGCATCTCCCAATAATTTTTTCACCATCTATATCACCTCACTTAATGCATATATTTTATCGTAGATTAACACTATACGAAATGCGTTAAAGTGCGTTATGATAAGCAGGATAACACATGCACAAATAGAGAAACATGGAAGTAAGTACGACAGACATGAATGGACAGCATAAGATAAAAGCCAAAGAGGAACTGAATCTGTTAAAAAAATCTTATCCATACAATGTGTCGGAGAGAAGTTAGAATATGCAGTATATGAGATACTATCATCGCATATCCTACACAATTACATAGAAAGAGAAGTATCGGCTGGACTACGAATAGAGTGGTCCAGCCTTTCTTTTTCGAAAAAATGAAGCAGTGTCACGTTTGTTGCCGCTCACCGCCATCCTCGGAATTTTTTGGAACGTGATAAAAAATTTCGGAGGATAAAACAAATGAACAAAAAAACATATACAGGATCAAAGATACAAAATCACTTTACAGCATATCTGATACAGTTTGTCCGTGGAAAACGACATGATTATCTGGAGAAGAAAATCCAGATGGCTGATGCAGAAGAACTGTTGGAGGATATTGGACAGATGGAGGCAAGAATTGTAATCGAAGAATTGCTGGAGAACCAAACGAGGGAGCAGCTTTTATTGCAGGAGGCACAGGGGAAATATCCAGAATGGAATAAGATGTCAGATGAAAGACTGATGAAAGCGCTTCATACGCTGCGGGATGAAGAACGGAAGCTGATTTACCAGCATGTGTTTGAAGAACGTACTTTTGAGGAAATGAGCAGGCTAAACGGGTTATCAGAGGAGCGATGCAAGGGTATTTATTATTATGCAATCCGGAAGATCCGCAAGGTGATGGGAGGTGAAAACTAATGAATTTTGAACGATTACTTTTAAAGGCAAAAGAAGGAAATGCAGATGCGGTACTGAAGATTTTAGAGATATATAAGCCGCTTTTAATTAAGAATGCGATTGTGAATGGCAGATTTGATGAAGATCTGTATCAGGACTGGTAAGTACATTGCTTCAGTGTATCCAGAGATTCCAGATAATTGAGTAAGTTATCTTAAACAAAGGCTGCAATCACTCTCAGGGGAGTAACATCCTCTGGGAGTGATTGTTTTTTGAAGGGTGATATTGCCTCAGTTCGAAGCGGCAGACGGTGTTGATCTATTATGTTGCCTGATGCTTTAATGCTCTTTTGTTGTTGCCAGTTCTTTATGAAGATGTAGAGCCATAAACACAGTAACAATAGCAGAAATTACATCGGCAATCGGTTGTGCATATAGTATTCCATTTATGCCCCAGAATGATGGGAGCAACAGAATGATCGGAACAAAGCAAATACCTTGTCGGCAAGCCCCAAGAACGAATCCGGCGGTGCCTTTTCCAAGTGCAAGAAACAGAGAAGAATACACTGTGTAAAATCCAAATACGAAGAAGGAAAATCCATTTGCCATTAGCGATTTTTGACCTACAGAAATCATCTCTGTATTGCCTTCTGTAAATTGCGAAATAATCTGTGTGGAAAATAGGGCTATTGTCAATCCCACAACTACACAAAATATTGTTGACCATAAGATAGAAGTTTTAATTGCTTCCCTGAGCCGATCAAACTTTTTGGCACCATAGCTAAAGCCGGCAATTGGTTGGAAACCTTTTAAGAAGCCGAACACAACCAGAGTTCCCATTGAAGTGATTCTTGTAACAGCGCCCATTCCGGCGATAACAGCATCTCCATAGATATTAGCTTCCCGGTTTATGAATGCGATAGAAAGGCTTGTAAGAAGCTGGAAAGTCAATGTGGGTATACCGATTTTCAGAATTTCAGTTATGATCTGCTTAGAAGGACAAAATTCCTTAATGGAAAATGTAAAAGCGCTTTTTCTGTAATGCATAAATTAAATATACAAGAGTAGAAGCCATTTGAGAAATTGCTGTAGCGATTGCCGCACCAGCAACCCCCATGTCGAGAGTATAGATGAAAATAGGATCTAAACCAATATTCAATACAGCTCCTAATAATAATGCACACATAGTTGTTTTTGCGGCGCCTTCACTTGCAACGATATTGTTCATCGTTACATTAAATACATTGAAAATACATGAAATAACATAGATTCTTCCATAAGAAAGGGCGTATGGCATAATCGTGTCTGTTGCACCTAACATGGTTAAAATAGGTTTCAAAAAAATTGCAGTTCCGATAATAATAACTGCGCCAATACAAACACTGCTGTATAATGCAGTACTGGCGACTTTACTTGCAGCTTCCCTATCTCCTCGCCCTAAAAGTCTTGATAAGTAGGAGGCGGCACCATTGCCAAACATCAGACCTAAACCAACAACTACTTGTCCTAAAGGAAACGCAATGGAAATTGCACCCATTTGACTCTCGCCAAGTCCTCCTATGAAATAAGCATCCACCAAATTGTAGAGAGCGTTAATAAGCATACCAATCATTATCGGTATACCAAGAGCCATTAGTGCTTGGGGAACAGGTGCATTTCCTAATAAATCCATTTTGTTGTTATTCTTGTTCATTTCAAATACTCCTTTCAATTAAGAATATAAATTATAGTAGTATAAATTATAGTATACTACGTGAGAGAATACTACTATAATTTATAGTAGTTGTCAAGCGTGTATCCTGCAATTTCCTTGACAAGAGGTATAAAATCAAATACTATAAATTACAGTATATATAACCGTAAGTATTTTATAGCTTTCGTGGATATAGAAAGTGGGTGAACTATGGCTACAATAGATTTAATTGTGTTAGGAATATTGAAAAAGGAACCGATGGGAGCCTATGATATTCAAAAATTAGTGGAATATCGTAATATATCAAAATGGGTAAAAATCAGTACACCATCCATTTACAAAAAAGCAATTCAGTTGGAGGAAAAAGGCTTCATTAAAGGAGAAATTGTGAAAGAAGGTAAGATGCCTGAAAAAGCAGTTTATTCATTAACAGATGAAGGCGAAAAAGAATTTGTAAAGCTTATGATGGAAACAGCCTCTAAACCCATTCACTTTTTTTTAGATTTTAATGCAGTAATTGTAAATTTGGATAAGTTACCGCCTGAAAGTCAACAATCATGTATTGCCAGTATTGAGGAAAATATTGAAATATTAAAAACTTATCTGGAGGAAAATCTTCGAGAGAAAGAGAATGATCCGGAAATCCCTAAGACTGGTATGGCAGTATTGCAACAGCAGATAGTTTTGGCGGATGCTATTGAAAAATGGATTATTTCTCTAAAAAAAGACTTTTGATGAAGAAGTCACTAGCTGATTTCTTATTAGGTCTGCAGGATTGGGAAGAAACAGGGATGGATGCCGACCTATGTTCCGGCTTTGTAGCCAGAACATAGAAATTTTCTTAGTGGGGAATCTCCCTCAAACCCGGTGCTCCTTATATCCTGCAGATTAAACTTCAAATTTATACCCATATCCAACTACTGTTTTATGTAATTCTTGTCGCTGGAATACTTTTTTATCTTCTTGCGTATTTGAAAAATAGTGTTTTCCACGGCGTGGAAATAACCATTTGCTTTTTCATGCCAAACTGCTTCATAAATCTGTTGTTTAGTAAAAGCCATCCCTGGATTAGAATATAGCATATAAAGTACATCAAATTCTTTTACAGAAAAGTTAATGTCTTTTCGTACTATTAAGCCGTAGGTCGTAAAGGTCTGCGACTTTAACTTTACCCGGAAAGGAGCTGCCACATATATAGGCAGTGCTGTAATTTTAACAGTAACGGTCACCAATCTATGGGGATGGCTTGTATATCCGGCTGAAATGCTAAAAAATCAGTGGTTCTTATTTATCACTTCACTCTGCCCCGGTAATTATGTGTTTGCCGTTTCTGGCTCTTGCAGCTATTGCGATTCTACTGGTCTATTACCAGACTATTTGCAGGTAAAGCATTGCTCTGGTTTTGAATTTGAGTTTTGGCAGTCTAATAATAGCATTTTAGATTAGCTGTGATAAGGTGAAACAGATTAGGAGGAAAGTAAATTGCATTACAAAGACAAAAACCTACAGATAGATATTCGCTGTCATACTGTTTTTATGAATGATCAAAAGATTGAATTGAGTCTGAAAGAATTTACGGTACTAAAATATCTAACAGAACATCCTGGCTGGGTATTCTCTCACGAGGAGATTTATCGTAATGTCTGGAAGGAAGAACCGATTGACTGTGCTAATGCGGTTATGTGCTGCATTAGCCAGCTTCGTAAAAAGTTAAAAGTAGATTCACGGAACTGGAATTACATCCGCACCGTCCGAGGTGTGGGCTATAAGTTTCAACCACTCTCAGGGGAGTAACATCCTCTGGGAGTTTTTTGTCATATTTGTTGCACTTTTCGGCTCTGGTACGTACAGAAATAGAAAAGAAACATATCCCAAAATGTATACATTTTAGAAGTACGTTCCGGAAAGAGGGATTATATTTCAAAAAGGTTACACACACAGTTTTGAAATATACCAATAAAAGTGTGGATATTTTGGGACATGGAAAGGAGAAATGTGGATGCAGATATATGGATATCACCGTACCAGTACAAAGGAGCAGCATCTTGACCGTGGCATACAGGAAATTGAGCGGTACTGTAACGAGCATGAGATGGCACTTACGAATATTTTTACGGATCAGGAGACAGGGAAGAATTTTAATCGTCCGAGATATACCGTTTTAGTGGAGGATGTCCTGCGGCCGGGAGATATTTTGATTGTTACAGAATTGGACAGACTGGGAAGAAACAAGTATGACACCATGCAACAGATCCAGCGGATTAAGAACATGGGAGTGCGGCTTATGGTTCTGGAACTGCCGACTACGCTTATGGATTTATCTGTGATGGATAATGCGATGGCAAGGATGATGCTGGAAACAATCAATAACATGATGCTGGAGCTTTATGCTTCTATGGCGCAGGCAGAGCTGGAGAAAAAGGAGAAGCGACAGCGGGAAGGGATAGAAGCGAAGAAATTGCGGGGCGAATGGGATGATTATGGAAGACCAAGTGTGATGAAGCAGGAAACTTTTGATGAGAACTTTCAAAGCGTAGTTTCTGGAGAAACGACACCTACACAGCTTCGTAAAAATTTGGGAATGACGCACTCAACTTTTTATCGCTATCGAAAAACTTTTTATGAAAAATACCCGGAACTTTCAAATTCTGCAAATTAAAGTCCTATTACTTATATAGACCAAAGAATTTCAGGAGGAAAGAAATATGAGTGAAAAGAGAATAGGTACTTTAATTTATGATCCATCAATGGGAAGATTTGATATCCGGTTTGGGATTGAATCTTATTATGGAGGTCTTCATTGCGGAGAATGTTTTGATGTGAAGGTAAAGGATGCATGGATTCCGGTTCGGATTGAAATGGATGAAGACTGGTATCTGGTAGGGCTTCCTAAGACGAGTCTCAGTGGACTGACGGTTCGAATGTAGGAGGAGCATATGATGGAAGCTAAAAAGAAATATGAAAAGCCGGCATTCCGATTGGTGACAGATTTGGGGAGTATTTTGGAATGTCTGTATGAGGTATATGGAACGGATGGAACGATGTTGATTGCTGGGAACAAGTTATCGGATACGGTAATCTATCCGTTTATCCGCATGATTAAAAAGAAATGCAAAGCAGTGGATGCGGAAAAGCTGAATCTGATGCTCTGGAAGATTTATATGGTAAGTTCGAGAAAAGAAGAATTTGTGACGGCTGCTAAGAAAGAGCTGCAGCCTTATTTGACCAAGAAAGATGAAAACAGATTGACACCACATATGACACCACATATACTATAGATAGGAGGCATTAAAGATGTCGAAATGGGATAAACTATTGACAAGAATTTGCTCATTATCGAAAGACCTTCGTTTTGATGAACTAAGAAAAGTATTAGAAAGTTATGGATATGAGATAAATGCTCCGAGAAGTGGGAGCAGCCATTATACATTCCGTAAAGCGGGATGCCAGCCGATAACAATACCGAAACACGAACCAATCAAGAAAATTTATGTTGAAATGGTAAAGCAGATTGTAGAAAGTGAGGCGAAAAACGATGAAGACACTGAATGATTATTTGGCAATGTCCTATCGCATGGAAATTGTGGAAGATAAGGATGAAGGTGGATTTGTGGTTTCTTATCCGGAACTGCCGGGATGCATCACCTGTGGAGAGACGATAGAAAGGGCAGTTGAAAATGCAGCGGATGCAAAAAAAGCATGGTTAGAAGCTGCACTGGAAGAAGGGATTGAGATTCACGAACCGGGAAGCCTGGAAGAGTATTCGGGACAGTTTAAAATAAGGATGCCACGCAGCTTACACCGGGATCTGGCGGAACACTCAAAAAAAGAAGGCATCAGTATGAATCAATACTGTATATATCTTCTTTCAAAGAATGATGCGCTGTTAGTAAAATAAATATACAAGAATATAGATGAAAAGAGCCGTCCGGATGGGCGGCTCGAAGTATTCTTTCTTTGATTAAAAATGATATTGTTCTAGCAGATAGATAGGAAGTGTTTGTACGTTTCCAACGGTTCCGCCTTTGGTATCACCTTTCAGATATAGTAGTTTATTGGCCTTCCCCTGTTCCAATGCCTTCAAGGCAGTAGATGCAGTTCCCTTACCGGCTTTAACTTCAATCAGATAGCGGATGTGAGTTTTCAATGTCTGAGCTACAAAATCAATTTCACCACCTTTATAAGTAGCAAAAGCCGGTGTCTCAAAGATAATTTCTTCCGGGAATTCCTGGCGTTTGGACAAGTTAATGTAAACATAGTTTTCGTTCAATGAGCCATCCATAGTTGATACAGTAGCACCAGTTCTGGAGAGATAATAATATGCAACTCCAAGATCCATGAAGAAGCAGCGGCTTCCCGGTTTGAAATTCAAGATGTCCAGTTCTGTGATTTTGCCACAGAAACCGATGATTCCAGAATGGTAAAGCCAGTTGATAGCACGATAGCAGGTTGCTTTAGAAAGATTACTGGAGTAATTCTTTGTAACGAGCTTTTGCAGTTCTTCACTTATACTGTCCTCATCTAATCCTTTCTTTTCACGAAGCAGAATACGGCAGATGCTTAAAAAGATGTTGGTAAAAACACTAATATCTGTGATGTCATCAAAGTACCGCATAGATTCGTTTAAGAAAATGCGGATGATTCTAACAAGCTCTTTTTGAGCTGCTTCCACGTCTTTTGTGTTAAGGTATGTTTCCACAACCTTTGGATAGCCGCCAATCTGTCTATAGATGTCGTAAACATTCTTTAATTCGTCATATAGTTCCGGTACGGTGTCATCTGCATGATCCAGTGGAAGTGATAGATACTTCTGAAAAAGCTGGTCATCCAATGCTTCCAAAAACTCTTTAAAGGAAAGGGTATAAATACGGATACTGGTAATATCTCCACTGGAGAATTTGAATTCCGGTTCCAGTACACGTCCCAGATAACTTCCAGTTACAATGAAATGCGCTTGAAAATAGCGGGTAAATTCTCGGATACGGTTGAATATCTCTGAGGATTCCTGAATTTCATCAATAATGATGACTGTATCGTTGGTATCTTCAAAATCCGGATCGAAGAGTTTAAAAGCATCGTGAAGCGGCTGCTCCGGTCGTTTTGTACCGGGAGTCCAGTCTGTGGCTTTTTTGTAACATTCCATAAATTGTTTGCCGGACAAATCAAACAGGTTAATGTAGATCTTGTGCCTGAAGTTCTCATCCGCAAATTTATTGATAATATATGTTTTTCCGACCTGTCTGGCACCATTCACTTCCAAGGTGCTGTGGACGGTATCGTTTTTCCAATCCAGAAGCTGATCGTAAACTTTTCTTTTCAGATACATGGGAAATGCTCCTTTCTTTCAACTGTTCCTATTATATCAAAATATGAATGGATAATATAGAGGGTAATTTCTGATAAATGATGAATTGTCTAGTCTGAGCAGTTCTTCACGGGTATTCCGGTTTCTGTCATTACTTTTTCGTACTGAAGAAGCTGTTCCCAGGTCAGCCATTCCGGTTTCTGATCTGTGGGAAAACCATTCCATAATTCTTTCATACGGGCAATATGGTTTTGAACGCTATGATTGCATAGGATAGACGGACTGCGATTTCCGTAGCCCAGATAGTATTCACAGTCAGACTGTAATTTACTTAACATCCGGTACTCGAATTCATAGGAACTTCTTTGATACGGAGCCGGATGAAATGTGTACTCCTGCTGTATGGGATGGGAAGGTTCTCCATCAATATGGTTAAAAGATAAAGAATAAAGATTCGGTTCAGGCTCTTTGCCAAGGTCAATATCCTTCCACAACTTTCCGAATTGGTCCTTATATACCGGACAGGAAAAATCATCCATGCCAGTATACTCAAGCACTAATTTTGTTTTTGCATTTTCATTCATTCTATTAGACCATCCTTTCCTTTATTGCAGACATTGAGGTATATTATTGGGCGCTGTTTCTGCATTCCACTGCAGCTTCGCACGTACATCCATCAGGATGATTCCTAACTGGTTTTCTCCGCAGTTATTGACTTTGCCCCAGAAATAGTCACCCCAGTTGTTTCCTTCAATAAGTGTGGACTCTCCGGTTGCAAGAAGTTTATCCCGGAGTTCCGGGTTCTGCATGAATTTGCACATGCAGATTTCATACATGAGCCGGACTTTCACTTTTTCCCAGTCCGGGCGTAATGTAAGATCTCTGCCGAGTTTCTTTGCATCAGAAGGATTATGCATCCGAAAAATACAGAATTTGCGTTGCTCTCTCGCAGAGATGTTTTCTGCGCTTGAAAAGCAGCTTCATTATTTACATAGGTTTGTCCCATGTAAGAGACCGGTGCCGGATAGAAATTGCTTAGAAAAGCATAATCTCCCCGAAATTCATTGATCTGTGTAGGTATGCGCTTGCTTGTATTTGTTTGATTCATTATAAATTCCTCCTTTGTAAAAGAGGTGCGGCCTTTCAGCCACACCTCAAAATAATTCTCATCTATTGCAGAGATGGTTATGCAATCATCTCCAAAAATTCAGCTTCTGTAAGAATTGGAATACCAAGGCTCTGGCTTTTGCCAGTTTGCTGCCGGCTTTTTCCCCGCAGATCAGGTAATCGGTTTTCTTTGTTACAGAGCTGCCAGGTTTGGCACCAAGCTCCAGAATCTTATCGTTGATACCGTCTCTGGTAAAATGCTCCAGTTTCCCTGTTGCTACGATGGTACATCCTGTAAATTTGTTTTCTTTTGTCATAATGGTCTCTTCCTTTCTTTGTTCAAATGTGAATTCGTTCTGTAAGTTTTTCCATAAATCAAGATTTGCTTCATCTGCAAACCAGGAATGGATGTTGTGATTTAAGATTTCGCCAAAATCCTCTAACTGAGTGAAGTCGTAATCTCCGACAGCCGCCTGTTCAAATGCAGTTAAATTTCCGGAAAATACGGTGTCCAGAATCCGGCTTTTGGTTCTGCCGATCATAGGAATATCCATGGAAACCAGATAGCGGACAAAGCTGGTCCTCCGGCTGGCGTTGATGGATTCCCACAAGCGGTCGAAAGATTTCTCACCATATCCGTCCAGTGCCACAATATCTTCCCGGTGTTCCTCCAGATGATAGATGTCCTGAAAAGAGTGCAGATAGCCAGATTCAGGAATTTTTCTAAAGTGGCTTCTGACAGTCCTTCGATGTTCATTGCCTTCTTGCTGGCAAAATGGACAAACCTTCTTGTGATCTGGCTGTCGCACTGCGGATTATCACAATGCAGAGTTTCTACGGTGCGACCGTCGCTGGTCTTACGGCTGTAGGTTCTGGTTTTGGAACCACAGCAAGGGCAGACCGGAGGCGTGATGTCGGTATACCTTCCACGATCCAGATTATCCTCTATATGTGGGATGATCATGTTTCGTTTGGAAACAAGAATCCGGCATCCGGGTACAAGCTCCAGATTTTTGATAAAGGTCAGATTATGAAGGGAAGCTCTGGAAACATCACAGCCGTCAATCTCCACGGTATCGAAGATGCCGACCGGAGCAATCTCTCCGAATCTGGTCGGTGTCCATTCAATTTCACGCAAGAAAGTTTCGTAGGTATCATCCTCAAACTTATAGGCGAGGCCGTCCTTATAGTGGTGTCCGGTTTTTCCGCAGCTTTTGGAGTAGCTGAGACTGTCAAAATCATGACAATGCCATCGATAGGAAGATGTAAATTTGCTGCTGTGGATACCAATTCCTGAATGAATTTCTCCGCATATTCTTTTGAAAGTCCGGTTCCTGAAATTGAGAAAAACGGGCAGTAACCAAAGCCCAGGTGTGTTAAACCTTCTAATTTGCAGGCTCTGCTGTCCGGGAAGGGAACATCCTCCATTCCTTCTAATACATTGAACGGAAGAAAGCGAACACAACGTCCGATACAGTTCTTCGGATCAAGACTTCGTACTGATCCGGAAGCAAAATTACGTCCGTTTTTATAAGGTTTTCCATTTCCATCACGCAGAGTATCTTTCAGACGTTCAAAATCATTGGTTGGTATAAAAGACTCACCGGTAATGACCAGACGTTCTTTGTGTGGAATGGTAAGCGGTACATTTAAAAATGCCGGGATATTGTGTGTAATATCTTCCCCCACTTCACCATCTCCACGGGTAGAAGCCTGAATCAGTCTGCCATCTTCGTAAATGAGTTTGGTAGTCAAACCGTCCAGTTTCAGCATAAAGAGAACTTCCTGTCCTTTCATGAAATCTAAAAGCTCTGAAATCAGTTTTGTTTTCTCAAGCGAGAGCAGTGGAATCGGATGGGTGACTTTGGCAAGTTCACTGACCGGATAATATCCAACCGTCTGTGTCGGAGAATTTGACAGGATGAAACCAGTCTGTTCCTCCAGTTCCTTCAGTTCGTCAAAGAGTCGGTCATACTCGGCATCAGATACCAGAGGGGCATCCTGATTGTAGTAGGCATGACGGTATTCATTGAGTTGTTTTACAAGATTCTTAATTCTTTTGACTGACATAGAGTCTCCTTTCTTTTGTGGCGTGCCAGTTCCGGAATCATTTGTTTCCGTAATCCTCCTTTCCCTGCGTTCAGGCATAAAAAAAGAGAATGACGCTTATGTTCATTCTCAAAATAGATGCAGTTTCCTGCAAAATAAAAAAAGCCAGAAGTCCCTGCTGCTTGTTGGGCATAGGAAAACTCCTGACTACGTTTCAAACCTAAACTGCGTGTGATAAATCCTTTCCGGATTGACACAAATAATTGATATAAGAACAGTATAACACTAGATGTAGTATATGTCAAATGAAATAGATTCCTCAATGAAGCTTTTGCCTTATGTTGATGACAAATTTGTCGGCTACAGGAATAAAAGCGTTCAGGATTTCAGATTTGCCCTAAGCGAAGGAATTCGTAGCCAGGTATTTTTTGCCACTTTCGTGGAGAAAGTCGAAAACCAGATAAAATCAATCTCTGTCATAAATGCCTCTAAACTGTTTTTACATCGTAGTGGTTATGCAAGTTCTAAATTTAAAAATAATTTTCACGAATAACTAACTTTTCTATATGCTGAATTGTCATAAAATATAGATTATTAAATTTGAAAGCAGATTGAAGGTGATAAACATGAGAAGTTATAAACGGTATACCAGGCGAAAGAGACTTTTGAAGCAAATCGCTGTGGTTGCTTTATCTCCTAATCGGGTATTCACGAAAGAACAGATCTATCAGCATATCTATGAGGAAGCGGAGTCAGAAGTGAATAACCGAATTTACGGTCTGATTAAGAACTTGAGAAAGAAAATAGAAGAAAATCCGGAAACACCGCACTACATAGAAACGATACGTGGTGTTGGTTATCGCTTTCGGGCATAAAAGGAGCCGTCCGGCAATGGGCGGCTCGAAGTGTTTCTCTTGTTGTTTATTTATTGTTTTTTTCGTTGTATACTGATAAAACGAGGTGATAAAAGTGGCATATAGAATTTTGATCGTGGATGATGACATCGAATTATTAAAGATGTTAAAGAACTATTTTGAAATCAAACGATATGATGTAATGATGGCAGAAGATGGCACAGATGCTTTGGAAAAAATCCATAAGAAACCGGATATTATCTTGCTGGACATCAATATGCCTAAAATAGACGGATTAGAAGTATGCAGACGTATCCGGGGCAAAGTAACTTGTCCCATTATCTTCCTGACGGCAAAAGTGGAGGAGCAGGACAGGGTAAACGGGCTTTTATCCGGTGGGGATGACTATATACTGAAGCCGTTTAGTCTGAAAGAACTGGATGCTCGTATTATTGCACATTTGAAGCGTGAGGAGCGTCATAAAGGGAAGTCTGAATACAGATTCCACGGAGACCTCAGTATTGATTATGGAGCAAAGAGGGTTCAGATCGGTGAAAATGATTTGGAGCTTACGAAGCTGGAATATGCAATCATTGAGTTTTTGTCCATGAATCCAGGACAGGTTTTTGACAGGGAGCGGATATACGAAAAGGTGTGTGGTTATGATGCGGAAGGTGACAGCCGTGTTGTTACGGAACTGATCCGGAGAGTGAGAAAGAAACTGGCGGAATATACGCAGACAGAATACATTGAGACAGTATGGGGGATGGGGTATCGATGGAAAAGATAAGAAATTTATCCTTGAAAAAGACAATGGTTTTATATACGATACTCAGCTTGATTGTCACTTTTTTTCTTTCTGTGTCAATTATTGAGATTGCCGGGCAGATACAGGAGGAGGTCTGGTGGAAGTACGTGGATCAGGACGAGTATTATCAGGCAATGAATGACCGCAATGAAAATTTTGAGGTAGTGGTACCGAGACCGAATCAGAGTAAAATGAGCAGAATGGACTGGCATATTTCAGAAACCTGTGATTTCCTTCGGACGTACGGAGTATTGCTTTTTTCTTTTGCCGGATGTGGAATTGCGGTCAGCCTGTTTTACAAAAATAAATTAAAGAGACCGATTCAGGAACTGAAGATGGCATCACAGATGATTGCGGAGGAAGATCTGGATTTTCATATGGCTTATGAGAACGAGGACGAGATGGGGATGCTGTGCAGGGAATTTGAAAGGATGCGTGGGCAGTTGGAAGAAAATAACCGTAGACTTTGGCAGATGATCGAAGATGAGCGGGTACTGCGTGCAGCGATTGCCCATGATATCCGCTCGCCGCTTGCAATCATGCGGGGATATCAGGAAATGCTTTTGGAATTTGTTCCGGAAGATATGCTTGATCAAGAGAAAATGATGGAGATGTTAAGGGGCGGTATGCTTCAGATTGAACGGATGAACCATTTTATTGATAGTATGAGGAAGATGACGAAATTGGAAGAACGGGAATTAAACTGTTCCGTGGTAGATATCCGGCAGTTGATAAACCAGATAGAAGCTCTGGCAGAAGTCGTGGTGGAAAAATCAGAAAAGAATTTTACAGTGACGACAGTGAGAGAATCTGAAATACTGACTGCGGATGAGGAAATCATCATGGAAGTAGCGGATAATCTGTTGGCTAACGCATTCCGCTATGCCAATCAGGAAGTTAGGCTGAAGCTGACAGTGACACCCCAATATCTGAAAATGAGTATCAGGGATGACGGAATTGGATTTCAGGAAAATATCGACAGGGTGACACAGGCGTTTTATCATGAGAATCCACAGGATGACTTAAAGCATTTTGGAATGGGTATGTATATCAGCCGTATCTACTGCGAACGGCATGGTGGGAAACTGCTGATAAAAAATGTAGCAGATGGCGGTGCGGAAGTTGAGGCAGTGTTTAAAAATTATGTATTAGAAGAACAACAGCAGAAATAAATGGCTGTTGTTTTTTTGTTGTGATTTGTAGGCTATGCTGTTTGTAGAAAAAAGAAAGGCGGGATGACTTATGAAAGCAATCATAAAAAGGAATCTGAAAAATTATCTTAAAAATCCGATATTCTGGATCGGTTTGATTGTTGTTTTAATCAGTATGTACCAGACACTTGCACCCTATCTGTCCATTCATTACGTGAAGTCGGATGAAACCTTCAGGAAGGTAAAAATGGCCTCCGATGGGGATGTTATGGAGGGATGTATTCCGGCAACACCGGATAAGGAGAGAGAACTGTGGGAGAAAGAGATTGTAAAGATACTTCAGGACACAGAGAATGGGTTTGGCATGTCGGAAGTAGAGGCGGAGGCAGTGATATCTGAGATGAAACAGATGAAGATTACGGAGGCGTGTCAGTATCTGAAAACGGAATACCACTTTAATGGTGCCAATTATGTGTATGAGGACGTTTCATGGTATCAGGGAAGCCCGGAGGAAGTCAACCGGTATATCAGAGAAAATCTTGAGAAACATCCATTCTCCTATTATTTCGGAAGAAAATTTACAGATTTTGCAAGCCTGCATATGGCATTCTTTGCAACGGTTCTGCTGGCGTTTTTATTTTTCCAGGATATGAGGAAAAATACTTATGAATTGCTGCACACCAAACCGATGACGCTTTTCAATATATTGCCGGGAAAATAAGCAGTGGATTTCTCATTATGACGGCGGCACTGGTCATTATGAATATCGTATTTATCATTTTGTGTTACGCCACGGCAGTAAAATCAGGATTTGCTATGAACATACTGGATTTTGTTCAGAATTCGATCCTGTATGTCCTGCCGAACATCCTGATGATCTGCTGTGTGTATGCGGTTACAGCGCTGCTGTTTAAGAATCCGCTTCCAGCGGTTCCGGCGCTGGTTCTTTATATCATTTATTCTAATATGCTGACATGGGATAGCAAAGGACAGTGTCATGCAAGACCATTCTCTATTATGGTTCGATTTCCGGGGAATTTTTTTGAAACGGAATTGCCACATCAGGTATATCTCAATCAACTGCTTCTTGTGGCAGCATCCATACTGCTCATGTTTATAGCGGTGTGGATGTGGAAAAGGAGGAGAGTATATTGAAGAAAGAAGTAAAAATATGTATGCCATATTATAAAATTGCATATTCAATCGCTTTTGTTGTGATATTGAGTGCAATCCAGCCTGTTGTATATGCGAATGAAATCGGGCAGGCAGTAGAAAGAGCTGTTTCGCTTCTGGCAGTCGTTTTCTGTGCAGATACTTATCTGGTGGAAGTGCAGAGCAAACGCTCGGAAGTATTCTGCCTTTATAATCTAAAAAAGCAGGCAGGGGTAGTTTATAAAAGACTATTTGTGCAGGTAGCTTATCTGATTGGAATCAGTTTGTTGGCATATGGACTCTTTTATTGGCAGAAACCGGTGAATCTGACAGAAGAATTAGATGGCGGTGCCTTGTTTGGAATTTATTGTATTGCGATTCCCGGAACTGTTTTGTTTTGGAGTGTGCTTTCCGTAACTGTCAGCAATCTGGTTCGAAACAGATGGATTGGTATGGGTGTCGTGCTGCTTTTCTGGTTTTTCTCTATTTCCGGAAAGGCAACTCAGTTTTTGAAAAACTGGGGACCATTTTCCTACGGAACTTGTGATTTCGGTAAGCTGACAGAGTGGAGATGGCTTGGCGGGAAGGTGCTGTGCGTGGTATTTGCGGGGATGATGCTTGCATTTGTTCCTAAGATATTAAAGAAGAGAGGGTAAGATTATGAGTATAAGAATAGACGATTTAACAGTAACATTTAAAAATGGAGTGACAGCGGTAGATCATGTGGATCTGGAAATCCCACATGGGATATTTGGTCTGTTAGGTGAAAATGGTGCAGGAAAAACAACGTTGATGCGGGTGCTTACAACGGTGCTTGCACCCACAAGTGGAAAAGTTCTGTTAGATGGTACGCTATATTGCGAAGCAAATTACGAAAAGATACAGAAAAAGATTGGGTATCTGCCACAGGAAATTGATCTGTATCCGTCTTTGACTGTTCGAGAATGTCTGGAGTATATGGGAGATCTGGCTGGAATTGAGAAAAGAGAAAGCAAGAAAAGGATTGATTACTATCTGGAGAAGACCAGTCTTGCAGACCATCAGAAAAAGAAAATGCGGCAGCTTTCAGGTGGAATGAAGCGAAGAGTTGGATTAGTGCAGGCATTACTCCATGAGCCGGATTTTTTAATTGTGGATGAACCAACAACAGGGCTCGATCCGGAGGAACGCATCCGTATCCGTAATTTACTGGTAGATTTTGCAGAAGAACGCACCGTATTATTTTCAACGCATGTGGTGGAGGATCTGATGGCAACCTGTAATCAGCTTGCGGTTATGAAAAAAGGTAGATTCCTTTATACAGGAACAATGAGGGAATTATTGAATAAGGCAAGAGGGCATGTATGGGAATGCTGTACAGAGGACGAAAGCCTTGCAAGAGAATTAGAAAGAAAATATCATATTTCCAGTAAGCAGTATACGGAGGAAGGAATTAGATTAAGACTGTTAGGGGAGAATATGCCGTCAGAAAGTGGATGTATAGCTTGTGACGTAACTTTGGAAGATGCATATATCTATGTAACCAATCGATAAACATTGTTAATGAGGAGTGAAAGCTAAATGCTAAGAAAAGCAGGTGATGTTATGGGAAAGTGATGATTCTTACCATTTCTGATTCCGAAGAGGGAATCCTGAATAAAATTAAATCAGTTCTAGCCTGCGAAAGTACGTTAGAAGTTATGGAGATTACAAATTCTGAAAAGTTGACATTCCAAGGTTTGGAAATAGACCAGCTTCAGCGGAGCGTAATCAAAGATGGTAAGGTTGTGGAACTTACCAGACATGAATATGACCTGCTTTTTTATCTGGCCTTATCCCCCAATCGGGTATTTACAAAAGAACAGATTTACCAGCATATTTATGAGGATGTGGAGTCAGAAGTGGATAACCGTGTCTATGGGTTAGTCAAGAATCTGAGAAAGAAAATAGAAGAAAATCCGGAAGAACCGCACTACATAGAAACGATACGTGGTGTAGGCTACCGTTTTCGGGCATAAAAAGAGCCGTCCGATTGGGCGGCTCGAAGTATTTAAACAGCAGTTTTCTTCACTGCCTGTTTATAGTTACCGGTAGCATCGTAATCTCCAGAGAGGAGCAGATTCTGGCGAAATTGCTCCAGTTTGATCTTGAAGCGTTTCCCATCCTCAACAGTCGTAAGCATGGTAAGAGCTTCTAGCATTCCCTGAATATATCCGGTTAGCAGGTAATATCTGCAGGGTTCTTCCGATGGTGAGATATTGGACAGGGTTTCTTCCAGATGTTCCTGACGTTCCCTGAGCCATGCATCCCAGACATCCAGTTCCAAATCAGTCATGGTGTTCCTCCTTTAAATCTGATGATAATCGTCTTTGGTGTGGAGGGGAGAAGTTTCATGCACAAGCATTTTTCTGCTCCAGATCCAAATATGGATTTGTAAATTCAAAAATAATAAGTTCATCCGCATCGAACATGAGCTCCAACTCTTTTAGTGTAGCTGCTGGATATCCGCAATCTCTGAATCGTTCTAATACGTCTGTTTCCGTTTCAAATGGTTCACCGTCTTCCAGCTTTTCTCCGATTATTAAGCCACATGGAGTCAATAGGCTTTCTTCATATAAGCGGACACAATATCGGTCAGGGAAAAATAGGTGTGCTTCATCCGTGTTATAATAAATTCGTTCTCCAGGTTCTATGCTTTGCATCACAAAGGGAACATGATATGCAGCGGCTATCGCCTGATATGCTTCATAAAGTGGAGTCCATGCTGTCTCTAAAGAAAGTAGAATATACGTATCATTCCATTCCATGTAGCTGACATTTCCACGAAGAGATATTCCGGTGGAATCTATTTTCTTGTGGGAAAATAAATTGCCAATCCAGCATAAATCAGGATTCTGGTTCAGAATGATGTAGGTTTCCAGGTCCTCCCACAAGTCATATAGTCCTTCCGGATTTCCTTCTGTATAAAAGATCACATCATCACAGCAGATATTTGCCATTACACATCCACCTCCGTTCCAAAAGTTTCACCCATATTCTGGTTGGAAACCGTAAGGTTTACAGGGGATAAGGTGCCAGAGGCAAGCCATTGTTCGATTGCATCAATTACCTGCTCCAGCGTGTCGTTATAAGCCACATTGCAGTCTTCCAGTCGGAGAAACTGCAGGTATGCTTCATGAAGAAGGCTTGGATCATCACGCAGCGTTTCATATGGAAGGTTGCAGAGTCCGATTCTTTCCTCCAGACGTTCCATGGAGCGGCGGATGAAGTCGCAGGAAATAAATTGTTCCCGGTAGATGTTATAAGCAGCTTCAAGCTGGTCATAGGTCAAAATAAATGAGACTTTCTCGCAAGGATTAGATGGTTGTTCTTTCATGGTAAATTCCTCCATTCATACTATGATTGCTGGTGGTACGGATTCTCTTTGTTCGGGAGTAAGATGTACCAGTAGTTTCCAGCGCAGGTCGATTTCTCGGTGAATCCAGGTATCATTTTCATAAACTTCATGTGTCAAAAAATTGTAAATTGTCGGTTCTTTTTCTATATCATCCAGATCTGCGACCAGACAAGTTGCCTGATTCACATAGGGTCAGAGTGCCTGTTCGACCATATGGCGTAGTTCCAGTATCAGAGGATATATCTGTCCTACATCATAGGTTTTGGACATGCAGGAGCTGATTTTCTTCAGCATCCCGGAAGTTTGTATCATCTGGTTGATGACGGTACATTGTTCCTCCACATCTGCATCCGGATTCAGGACCAGCCGGTGGAGCAGCACAGATTTTGCATAGGCAGAAGCGGTCAGGTTGATGTTTCTGACCAGTTCTTCATACGGCTGCTTATACTGTGTCTTCAGCACTTCCAGAGGCACATGTTCCCGGTTCTTCTTTAAGGTGGAGAGGAGCCCCGAAAGGCAGCTCTCCAGTTCTTCCATTCTTGTCAAGCACACATCGCCTCCAGCTCCATCGGAACACGGGTGTAGCTGAGACGGTAAATACTGTTGCAGGTCTCAAATACCACACCGTTTTCGGATACTTCCAGAATACTCTGCACCGGACTGGTAGCAAAGGTCTGGTTATAACTATAGATCCACGCCCGTTCTCCCAGATGGAGGGGCAGGGACAGGATTCCGGTGAGGACATATTCTTTCTTTTGGGTGGTGTGTAAGGTTATATTTGTATTCTTCATTGATTTCACGCTCCTTTCCTTACTTAATTTTGTTTGCAATTACGGCAGCGACCAGTTTAGCGCATCCCAATTCCATCTCGGATAAATGCTGTCCGGTTCTGGAACAGAGAAGAAGTGCCAGCGGCTCTCTGTCTTCCTTAAAATCGGGAAAAAAGCACAAACCGGTTGACGGGTGTTGGATACCGGGTAGACAGGGCAGTTCTCAGCAGAGATCAGTTCCTGGCCGTCCGCAACCAATTCGGCGAGTTCTTCTGTAACGGGAGTGCCTTCCGGAAGATAGATGCCCGCAGATACGAGTATGTGAGCCTCACTGCAAATTGCGATACCACAGTGGATGACACTGTAGAGGACGGAAAGATAGGAAGCCATTTCCTCTTTTCCGTTTAAGTGGGTAGGGCATTTGCGTAAAAGCAGCTCCATTCCCACATTTTCCAGTTCCAGTGCATCTCCGTCTGAGAGCTTCATTTGTTTCCGGATTTCTGCAGGGATGACGATACGCCCCTGAGAGTCCATGGTCCGGATGAGTGCAATATTCATAACTAAAGTCTCCTTTCTTAAAAAGAGGAGAAGCAGTAAAGTACCGCTTCTCTTCTGAAAATTTAGGCAGCGTAAGGCGGAGCCTGTGCTGTCTGTTGCATTTGACTGTTCTGCTGGTCTGCCAGCATCCGTTTTCCGTTATTGATCAGTGATGCAGCAATCACCGTTTCCCAGTTGGAAATATAGGAATCCGTCCGCTTCAGAAGCGTGAACAGATCCATGTCGGTAAGCTGGATGGCTGTCGTCTTTTCGGACTGGAAGCTGCGTGGCTGCATGTAGGAACCACCGTTCTTATTCTGTGCTTTGATGCCTTTCCCATTTACAATCTGGATTTTCCATGGGCTTTTCATAGGCTGCCCTTTGGAATCATAGGGATGTCTGGAGATATAAAACATCTGGCTGTGGAATAACCGTTCTGATCGGGATTGCCGTAGATCTTGCTCTGGCTCCATTCAAATTCCTGAAAACCGGAAGTGATCCGGGTTAAGAGGAACTGGATCTGTTCCGGTGCCAGGTTGAAACGGGTGATGATATTCCGGTCTCCGGTACCGTTAGAATAATCCTGAATGGTGATGCAGATTAAAGAATGTACTTTATGCCCGTTTTCCTGATATTCCCCTTTGGCATGTAGCTGTGCATAGTTGCCGAGTGGTGCGTAGCGGAGCCGGTCATAAAAGGCAATGAGTGCCCGGTCATTCTGGATCTTGCAGATCTGGTCGGTAATCCGGTTTTGATAAGTTTCATTCATGAGTATTCACCTTCCTTTATTTGAGATGCTGTTTGACAAGCTGTGCCATATTCTTTGGAAGCTCTTCCAGTTTCGTGATATCCAGGAATCCGTCCTTGTAAATCCTGCGGATATTTTCCTTATCGTCACCAATGGCAGCCGCAAACAGGATGACATCCCGTTTTTCGTATTCTTTCTTGATGCCCCGCAGATCTGCCTCTGCTTCCGTTCCGCTGTAGCCGTAATCGGCTGGCTGACCGTCAGAAATCAGGATCAGCAGCTTCTGAAGCTCCGGGCGTGTGCACAAATGCTCTGCTACGAAGCGGAGAGCTGCGCCGTCCCGGTTCCCGTTGCGGTCGCACATATCCATCAGCCGGTAACAGTCCTCATTGTCCACAGAATCAAATTCTGCATAGGAGTAAAGAGCAACGCCGCCTGCATCCGTGGAATGCCCGTAAATGGTGATAGGGATACCGAGGCTTTTACAGAAATCATAAAGGACAATGGCAGTCTTTCTTGCATGTGTCATCCGGTCACCCCAACCCATCGAACCACTCTCGTCAATCAGGAGGCAACAGCCAGACGTTTTTCCTCTCCTGGAAGTCTGGTTCTGGTAAAGATGGTTCCGTCTGTCTTATAGAGAGCATGGGAGTCCAGACGTTTTCCAAACAGGAGATTCTTCTGCTTTCCGCCTTGCTGTTCTTCTTTCAAAAGCGGCAGGATGGTGCTTTGCAGCTTTTTGGAAGCCGCAGGAGCGGGGGAGCAACTGTCTGGTATTCATTCTTCAGGTAATCGGAAACACTGGTCAGGCGATGGATGGTAACATGGATGCCTGCATGGGCATTGCCGTAATGAATATCATTGGCTGTTTTCTGCAGTTCCTCGGTCAGTTCCGTCTGACAGTCTTCCTGCACCTTTTCTGCAGCCACATCGTTCAAGATCCGGAACAGATCCTCTGCAGCATGCTCATAGCCGCTGCCCTGATACTGACTGACATAAGTGACGCCGGGGTTGTTTTCATCCAGAATGGTATTGGTCTTTGTAAGAGCGATGCGCCCGCCTTCTTCCGAAAGCACCTGTTTGGCTTCCTCTATAGCATCCTCTTTGGTACGTGGACCGGAAGGAGCATTGCCCTCATCATTCCCGCTTCCTTTTGGGGAAGCTGGTTTGATATTCTTTGGAATGGCACCGCTTTTTCCGGTCGGAAGAGGAGCGCCGCTGCTGACTTCATCCCCTAGAAGATCTTCCAGAGCATCGGCAGCGGAATCCTCGCCATGCATTTCCAATTCCTCCCGTGTTTTTTCGATGAGCGGCTGGATATAGTTCCAGGTCAGGGCTAAGAGCGCATTGGAAACCAGCATCCGGTCAGTGCCTTTTTCCGATTCCATTGCCGTATCCAGAAGATCGGTACAATCGGAAATGGTATCCAGATAATCCCCCTGATAGCCGGTGGGATTGTTGATGTTTCCGGTCCGGCAATAGGAAAGGATCAGGTTGGCAATGATGGAAAATGGCTGGTATTCTTTGTCAATTTGTTCCTGTATGGAAGGAATCTGTTCGGACATACGCAGGTTATTGAGTTCAATCCCCTGTCGGAAGGTGCCGTGGAATTCCTCACACATACGGTCTTCAATATGGATGTCTTCCAGAATGTTTTGAAAAGTTGCGGCGCATCGTGCCAGTGTCAGGCATCCGGCTTTGTCCTTTTCTTCTAACACTTCTTTGATCTCCTCCAGTGCTGTCTGATAAGCTGGAAGGGATAGCTCCGGCTCCTTCGGATAGAAGGAACCGTTTTCCAGACTCCTCAGATGAACAGCGTGGGCTGTGAAATCAGAATAGAGTAAGTGCCCCACTTCATGCCCGGTGAGCCCTGTCAGGCTCTGGGAACGTAAGAAACGGGTGGGGAAAGACTGGGTGATCGGGTTCGCTGCGTTGAGATGTACCTTATAATTGTCGGTATATGCAACGCCTGCCTGTTCGGAAATGTCCCAGTCCAGCAGTACCTGCAGTCCATACCGGTAACGTCCGGTAACGGCTCTGGCAAGGGAGGTCTGGTACTTCTGATAGGCAGCGGAGAGGAATAACTCCTCATCCGCAATGGAATCCTCTTTTGCCCGGATTAGTTTCTTTAAATTTCTTTGGCTGTGATTCACGTGATATTCTTCCTTTCTTTTCTTAGATTTTTTGTCAGCAGTTCCTCCATCGTGCAGCCGTAATACACAGCAAGGCGAAGGACGGCATAAGCCATCGGGGAGGAGTTTGCATTTTCATAATTCATAATGGTTTTCGGGGGAAGATTTAAGATTCTGGCAACTGCCTTTTGTGATAACTTCGGTGTTTTGGCTTGCCGGAGATAAGACAGATTATCTGCCAGATGCTTTCGGATCTGGGCTTCTGTGAGTGCTGCTTTTCTCATAGGCGTGTCCTACGCAGCAAGCACAGTATCCAGACAGCTTTCTTCCACTTCCGTACGGTTCTCAGCATCGGCAGAGGCAGAGGCAAGCACCGTGTAACGGGCCGCTTCCCGGATATCCCCGCAGACCATGTAGGACTGCACCCAGGAAATCAGCTCCCTCATGCCACAGCAGCCATCTGTAATGAGATTTTCCCGGCAGTAGACAGCCATGGATTTGACAATGCGTGTCATCAGACGTACCGTTTTTGCATCCTTGCATCCGGTAACAGCCATGGCACGTTCTACCTGTGTATCCTCATCCGGTTCATCCAGATCAATCACAAGGTTCATTCGGGAAATGACAGACTGGTTCATCTGTTTACAGCCTGCATAGTCATTGTTTGTGGTGATTACGATGGTCGTATCCGGATGACGGTGGATGGTTTCTCCGTTTGGAAGATATACGCTGTTACAGCGGTCTAAAAGGGAGTTAAGTCCAACCAGTACACCGGGATTAGCAATGACCGTAGGCTCCTGTATCTCAAGAATATACCCATAGCGGATGGCTTCGACTAGAGGCGTATCCACATACTGGAAGTTCTGTCCGGAGGTGTGTTCCTTATAATAGCTGTGCATTTCATCAAAAATCGTATCGATCAGCTTCTGGTAGGTGTCCTCGGCAGAAATTTCTTCATCATAGTTTCCGGTCAGCTTCTGATAGGCACCGGAGGGATCTAACTGGATTTCCTGAAAAGACGGGTACTGCCGCTGAAGCCGGGTGCGTTTTCCGTCCACATCCGGAAGAATCTGACCTAAAAGGTCGAATACCTCTGTATTTGCGGAACAGGTAATGCAGCGGTAAGGAAGGTGAAGTGCGGAAGCAATGGCTTTGGCTCCTTCGGTCTTTCCGGTACCTGCCGGTCCCCGTAAAAGAAAATTCCGCATCGGCTGTGTGGTATCCGTTGTCAGTTTTGCGTGTTCGCAGATCCGTTTGATTTCCGGAGGGATGATGTACACTCTGCCAATGTCGGAACAGATACCTCCTCTTCCGGAGACAGCCTTCGGGATGCGGTCAGGATAAATTTCCCAACAAAATCATCTCTGGAAATGGCTGCCTGTGCTTTCTTAAATCCACTTCCTGGACGTAACACCTGAAAGTCTCCATGGAGCACTTCGGTTGGTGCATAGACCCCCTTCTGGATATTTAACGGTTTGATCAGCGACAATACGCCGTTTGCCGGAAGGTCAATCTTAACACCACCGGTCGGGAGACCTGATGCATAGCGGGTTCTCCGGTAAATGTTGTCGCAGAGAACGGCTGCTGTTTCCGCAGCGGCGTCCAGATCGGGATAACCGTTGTCCCGGTGCGCTTTTAATTCCTGATACTTTTCATTACACTCTTCATCTGCCAGAAAAACCGGCATCAGTGCGAACAGCAGAGCCGCACCGGACTGTTTGGAGTCTTTAAATTCGTATTTTTCCGGTGTGCTTTCCACATCCGGCGGAGGAGTATAGCAGCCTCCGTAAAACTTTCCGTTTAGCTGGTTGTAGACAACCACCTGAAGATCACCGGTTTTGCTCGGATATTCCGCCACAACAAAATTGTTGGATTGGGTACCGACCGCCCCAAGCTTTTCCGGCGGGGTACTGCCAACCGGGTTTTCCAGCTCCAGATAAGCAAGGACTGCCCGCAGGGTAGCTGCATGAAGCGTGGATTTTTTCCGTGGCTGAGTACAGTATTTGGATGCAATGTCATCAAAGATTGCATGGTCCGTATAATCCTCAAATGGTTCCGGGAGTTTGCGTTTGAACCCCCAGGTTGCTACGATGTTATTTGCCATGATTCGTTCCTCCTTCTTATGAGATCCAGGACAGTTCCAGTGCCTGCTCGGTCTCTTCTGTGGTCAATTCATCTTCAGTAAAAATCTCCGTCAATTCGCCCCAGTAATCTTTGGGCGGGAAATGTTCCAGCTTTCCCCGGACTTCCGGTTCAGTGCCGTTCAGAATATAGACATCTCCCTGCTCGTTGATAAACAGCTTTTCATAGCCCCTTGCCTGTAAGTCACCGACCAATTCCATCAGTAGCGGTTTCCCAATCAGGGAATACCATGATTTGGGATTAACGGCTGGTCTGGAATCCGGATTTCCTTCTGACGGTTCCTTTTTATGTAAGGATTCAATGGTCATCATCTGAAGCGTCAGACTGCCACGGGCATCCATGAGAATTTCCGCAAAATTATAACTTCCGGTATTCCGTGTGCGAATCCGTAATGGTTCCCCATCCAGTATCTGGGAGAGCGGTGGTTCTTTCACAAAATCCCATGTGGCATCCGGGAAGGCTTCCTTGAGCTTTCCGGTAATCTGGAATTTGATCTGTCTCCAGAGAATGGTTTCCAGATCAGGTGTTCCTTCCAGATGACGAGTTCTTTCTGGGCGTTTTCGTAGCTTATGCTCTGTTTTTCAGGCGTTCCGTGAAAAGCGGGAGAAGATAACTGAACAGCGTGACTCCGATACCGATCAGGGTAATGCCTGCAATCAGAAGCCGGTTGGCATCCTGTGGTACGAAAAGTGCTGCAAGAAACAGTACAAGCACGACAAACTGTAAGAATTTTTTTTCGATTTGATTTTTTCATGAGCTGATTCCTTTCTGATTCATGATTCTTAGACAAGCCCGGAAGCTGGATGGGAAATCGCCGCTTCCGGACATGAAAAAGAGGAACTGCATCATCACAAAGATGATAAATGCAATTCCTCAACATAGGGTTCCTTGAGAGTTAATAGGGCAACTGGGATGCCATCTGTTCCGGCACATTTTGAAAGCCGTCAGTTGGCTGACTGCCCGGCATACCTCCGTAATTTGGCATTCCGGTATAACTGCCCTGCGGCGGGTAGCTGCTCTGTGGCTGACCGGTTCCGTTTGGCGGAGCTGATACTGTCCGCCATTTGCAGGAGGCGTGTAGGCACCGTTAGCAGGAGCCATTCCCTGCTGTGGATAGCCGCCAGGCATTGCCTGATTCTGGTAGCTGCCATTGGGATTTCCCTGCATTGGGTAGCTGCCATTGCCGGCTGCACCGGGCGTTGCCGCACCACCATTCGGCTGGCTGTTCTGGTTTGCACCCGGATGTCCGGTATTGCTGTCAGAACGGTTGGATGGTACAAAGTGCCAGTCCTTGACATTGATCCTCGGACCGGCATTTGCCTGCCCCGCATTCTTTCCTTTCTGATAAATGAACGGATGAAGCTCCAGATCACCATAGATCATCAGCCCGGTTCCTTTCTTTACGCCTGCTTTTGCTAAGCGTTCTGCAAGGAACTTGTTAAAATAGCACTGATAGTAAATGGTTTCTTCCTTTCCATCCTGGCCTCGCTGTGAAACTGCAATGTCCAGAGAAACATATTCCGTACCGGAATTTTTTCCTTGCTGCATCTCAGGATCTCTTGTGGCCCTCCCTAAAATTGTTAAAATTGCTGACATAAAAATTCTCCTTTCTGCCTCTTTGGGCGTTAAAATAGATTAAAATAAAAAAAGTGCCATTATAGCACCGTATAAAACGGCAGTATAATGACACGATTTTCCAAACTTAAACTGCATATGCTTCTGGATGAATGGTCCAGACTCCCATGACGGGACAGCACAAAAACTTAAATACAAGATTATATTAACACAAGATATAGCATATGTCAAAAGAATTAGAACTATATATAGCATATGTAGACGAGGTGGAAGGATAATATCAAAAGAATTTTGGACATAGTTATAAAAGTGCAATATAATATTGTTTAAATCGGAAAATGGAAGGATGAGAAAAATGGAGCAGAAAAACAGAATTCTGATTGTAGAAGACGATACGGATATCAATAATCTTTTATATACGGCATTACAGAAAGCAGGGTATGAGACGGTACAGGCTTTTTCCGGGACGGAAGCGAGGATGCTGTTCCAGATGGATAAGGCGGGCTTTTCTTTGATTCTATTGGATCTGATGCTTCCGGGAATTTCAGGAGAAGAGGTGCTTGCCCAGATTCGGAAACAGGGCAATACGCCGGTTATTGTCCTGACAGCCAAAGACGGATTGGATGAAAAAATCGGGCTTCTTACCAGTGGGGCAGATGATTACATTACAAAACCGTTTGAGATACAGGAGGTGCTTGCCCGGATTCAGGTTCAGCTCCGCCATATGCAGCAGGAGCCGGAACATAAAAGCGTGTCATATAAAAACCTGGAACTGGACCGTGAGCGCTTTGAAGTCCGGATTGCCGGAGTGCTGCTTCCCAAAATTACAAAGCAGGAATTTGCAATTCTGGAGCTTTTACTGGAGCATCCGAAACAGGTCTTCAGCAAAGAAGAGATTTTTGAATATGCGTGGGATGAACACTATATGGGAGAGACAAAGACACTGGATGTACATATCAGCAATATCCGGAAAAAGATAAAAGCAGTAACGCAGGAGGAATATATTGATACCGTATGGGGAATCGGCTACCGTCTGCATTCTTAATCTTTACTCTTTTTTTACTATTTATTTGCGTTTGATTAGGATTTATCCGATATGATAACAGCAGATAAGAAAAGGAGATGAAAGCATTGAGTGAATTGTTATTAAGTACAAATGGATTGACGAAGCAGTATGGTCATCATAAGGCAGTGGATAAAGTAAACCTTCACATAAAAAAGGGTGCTATCTATGGATTTATCGGACGGAACGGTGCGGGAAAGACGACTTGCCTGAAGATGATCAGTGGACTTGCAAGACCGACAGCCGGAGAGATTGAGATGTTCGGGTGTAAAGGAAAAGAACTGGAGAGGATTCGTTCTCGTGTGGGGTGTCTGATTGAAGCACCGGGGCTGTATGGCAACATGAATGCATATACAAACCTGAAAATAAAATGTGAATTGTTTGGTATTCGGAAAAAGGGATACATCGAAGATATCTTAGAGACGGTCGGACTGGAAGGTGTCGGAAAGAAAAAAACGAAACATTTTTCCCTTGGAATGAAGCAGCGTCTCGGAATCGGGCTGGCACTGGTCGGGGAGCCGGATCTCCTGGTCCTTGATGAACCGATCAATGGGCTTGATCCCCAGGGAATTGCAGAGGTGCGTGATACCATACAGAGACTGCGAGATGAACGGAATATGACGATTTTGATATCCAGTCATATTTTAGAGGAATTATCTAAGATTGCAACGGATTATGGAATTATCCATAATGGAAGTCTTCTGCAGGAGCTGACAAGCGAAGAACTGATGAAACGCTGCAGTGAACGGATTGAAATAGAGTTAATCCATCCGGAGCAGGCAGTCCCGATTCTGGACAGAATGGGATTTACCAACTATCAGGTTACAGATAAGAGCCATATCCATATATTTGAACGATTGAATGAAAGCGCCAATGTCAATATGGAACTGGCAAAAGCAGGAATTTTGGTCAATGGAATTTCCATTACCAGTGAAGAACTGGAAACCTATTTCTTGAATCTGACAGGAGGGAATCAAAATGCTTAATATGATAAAAATGGATCTGTACCGGATGGTCCGGACAAAAAGTATGTATGTGGTATGGATTGTGATGGCGGCAGCTATATTCTTCTCCACATCCATGTCGAAACTGGATATTGATACGATGAACAAGGAAGCGGAACAACAGCAGACAGAAAACATTGCAGAAACAGTGAAACCAGAAACCATCAATATGGGAATGTCCGTATTCCTGCCGACACAGCCGGGAGAAAAAGTAACGGTCTTTGATCAGGTATATGCAAACCTGCAGGCGAAGTTTGTGGCGTTGTTTCTGGTGATTTTTACAGTGCTGTTTTCCAGTGCAGATATAGGAAGCGGTTATATTAAAAATATCGGCGGGCAGGTAAGGAGCCGGAGAAACCTGATCTTTTCCAAAGCTTCCGTGTTGTTTGTGTATACGACTGTTACCATGCTGCTTTATTTCATCATTCAGATATTGCACAGCAGATGTACTTCGGATATCTGGAGTGGGGGAATGGAAGCGAGTTGCTGAGATACTTTGGTATTCAGATTTTGCTTCATTATGCACTGGTACTAATCAGTATGGCGATTGCGGTGGTTTTGAACAGCAACGTGTTCAGCATGACGATTGTTATCTGCCTGTGCATGAATACCATGATTGTCTTATACGGAGTGATCAATCATTTGATCCAGAAGGCAGGTGTGGAGAATTTCCAGATTTTGAAATATACAGTGACAGGAAAGATTGCACTTTTATCCATGTCACCGACCAATAAGGAATGCCTGACGGCAGTTGTGATTGCGGCGGCGTTCGGAATCGTGGTTACATTACTGACAGCATGGGTATTCAGAAAGAGAGATATCTAAATGATAAAACTAGGGTTCGTGCTATTGATAGCAGTGATACTGGTACAAGGAATGTTATTTTGGAAATACCAGCGGCAGGTGAAAGACATCTGCCGCCAGTTGTCGTTTCTGATGAAGCACGACAGCAACATGCTGATTACCAGAGAAATGGATTTTGGAGGCATTGGTGAGTTGGCAGATGTTTTAAACGAATGGCTGGAACTGAAGCGAAGGGAAAAGAAGGAATACTTGAAGAAAGAGGAGATGATTTCGGATACATATACAAATCTCTCACATGATATCCGTACTCCTTTGACATCCCTTGACGGATATTTTCAGTTAATGGAAACCTGTGAAGACCAGGAAGAGCAGAGACGGTATATGAAGATCATACAGGAGAGAATCGGCAGCCTGAAAGAAATGCTGGAAGAATTATTTACTTTTACAAAACTTAAAAACGATTCTTTTCATCTGGAAATGTCATCCTGCTGTATCAACAAGATTTTGAAAGATACCATATTTTCCTACTACGATGAATGGACGGGCAGAGGAATTGAACCGGAGATACAGATTACAGATAAACTGCTGTTTATGAACGGAAATGAACAGGGAATCCAGAGAATTTTTCAGAATATCATAAAAAACGGACTGGATCACGGGGAGAAGAAAATCAGTATTTCACTGGAAGAAGTTGAAAACAACATCCGGATACAGATAAAAAATCAAGTATGTCATGTGGAAAAAATAAATGTAGATCAGGTGTTTGAACGGTTTTATAAAGCGGATGAAGCACGCAGTAAGACTTCCAGCGGTCTCGGCTTATCAATTGCGAAAGAGCTGGTACTTCGTATGGATGGGAAAATCAGCGCCCGGATAGAAGGGAATGAGTTCTGTGTGGAGATTGTGTTTCCAAAATAAAAGGAAAAATTTATATTAAAGCAAGTGAAAATGGGGAATGACTTTATATAGGTTTCATGGTAGAATTACAGTAGAAAGAGAAGAGTCACTCAGTCATTTGTTGTATGAAAGGATGAGTATAATGTATAAAGTAGAACTTAAATTTGATACAAGCAAGCTCGCTCCGGAAACGGTAAATCAGATGTGTGAACAGGCAGATCAGATTTTTGAGCAGGAGGATTTAAGCTGTGCAGTCAAAGCCCTTGGAAGCAGGATTTATCTTGACCGGGGACGCAAGCAGGACTATGGAAGATTCTGGGCAGCAATCTTTCAGTTGAAAAACTCCGTAGGAATTGCAGAGAATTTGTTAGAGTGTTTCTGGTATAACGGAACAGAAAAGGAGAACCTGATTACAGACTTTATAAGGAACTAACAGATGGACAGCTTACAGAGGAAAGGCATCAATTTTGACCTGAATACACAAGCACTAAAGGAATATTATCCGAAAGGTGACTGGCATAATGCATATGCGGATGTAAGGGACTTTTTTGAAGCAAACGGATTTGAGCATATTCAGGGATCGGGATATCATTCGGTGGAAGCAATGTCAGAAGCAAAAGCCATGGCAGTTATTTATCAGATGACAAAAGAATTTCCATGGCTCAATTATTGTGTGAATGTGTGTACCATATCAGATGTACCGGAACTGTTTGATATCTCGCATGTATTTGCCAGAGAAGCGGAACGGTTGGAAAAGAAAAATGCATGATTTGACAAATTATTTCCAATATGTTATATTCATCTCAAGCAAAAAAGGGAGTAGCTGAACGCCTTGAAAGAGGTGGTTTTGTAACCGACAACCGGTATCGAGAGATACCCGTAGCAAATGAGATAGCAAGACTTTTATTGTGGCAGAGGTCATGATAGGAGTCTTTTTTATTATGAAATATAGAAAATCTGCCGCAATAGTCTGCTAAAAAGAAAGAGAGGATAAACGATGAGTAACGAAATGATGAAACGGGAAATGCAGGAAGCAGTACAGGCAGGGGAGCGGGCGCTTCAGAGCCTTTACGCAGCAAGGGATAAGTTGGGAAGTGCGAGAAACTGGGGCATTTTTGATATGCTTGGAGGAGGCTTTATCAGTGACTTTGTGAAGCATTCTAAAATGAATGACGCAGCTGCGTTGATGGAACAGGCGAAAAGCGATATTCAGCGTTTTCAGAGAGAATTAAGAGATGTGCAGGTTTCCTTGGATCTGCGCATGGAAATCGGCAGCTTCCTTTCCTTTGCGGATTTCTTTCTGGACGGGCTGGTGGCAGATTATATGGTGCAGAGCAAGATTGCAGATGCAAGAGAACAGGTGGATGATGCCATCAACCGGATAGAAAAGATACTTGCTGATGTGAAAAATCGGATGAATGGGGAGGTGTAGCATATGGGATGCCTGGGAAATGTGTTGTGGTTTGTGTTTGGCGGCGCAGTCAGTGGGCTGAGCTGGTGTCTGGCAGGTTGTCTCTGGTGTATTACCGTTGTGGGGATTCCGGTGGGGATGCAGTGTTTTAAATTTGCGGCGCTTAGTTTTTCCCCTTTGGAAAAGAGGTGCAGTATGGTGGCGGAGCTGGTTCGTTCCTTTTGAATATCATCTGGCTGATTGTATCCGGTCTGCCTCTTGCACTGGAGCATCTGGCGTTGGGTACAGCTTTATGTGTGACGATTATCGGAATCCCGTTTGGTTTACAGCAGTTTAAACTGGCGAAACTGGCATTGATGCCGTTTGGTGCGGAGGTGTATTAAGATGCGATTATTTGATAAAAGGACACCGCTTCAGAAGGAGTGGGAAAAGCTGGAAGTACAGGAGCAGAGATTCCTTCAGAAGCGTTCAGAGAAAAGGGAGAGCATTCTGAATCAGAAACTGGAGGAAAAGATACCGCCGAAACTTCAGAAAACATTGGATACCGCTTTTGCGAAGGCATTTGCTCTGATTTTCGAGAAAGGAACCGGGGTTATTGAAAAGACGTATCAGCGGACAAAACTGGAGCAGGATTATCAGGTGCGGCAGTATATGGCGGATGTAAAGCAGAATTCCAAATCCCTCCGCTCTTTTTCTAAAAAGGCAAGAGATACGGGAACAAAGAATTTACTGCTATCCGGTGTGTCTGGAATCGGGATGGGCGTATTGGGAATCGGTCTGCCGGATATTCCGGTATTTACAGGGATGATTTTAAAGAATATTTATGAGACTGCTCTGCAGTATGGATACAGCTATGAAAGCAGGGAAGAAAAATATTTTATCTTATTATTGATCCGGGGAGCAGTATCCTATGGGGATACACTTTGTGAGATTGACGGGAAAGTAAATGAATTTATCAGAAACGGAATACTGCCGGAAGAGTATCAGGATAAGGAGCAGATCGAACAAACGGCGGGAGCTTTGTCAAAAGAGCTTCTGTATATGAAGTTCTTACAGGGAATTCCGGTGGTTGGTGCTGTAGGCGGAGCTTATGATGCAGTCTACATGAAACGGATCACAGAGTATGCAGAGCTGAAATACCGGCACAGGTATCTGGCGGGGCGGAAAAAGGCAGAGAATGGACAATTATGTAAAAGGTGTAAAAGTTATAGAGATATATGATGCCGCAAATAAGGAATTGCTGGTAAAGTATGATGATAAGCATAATATAGACAAGGTTATTTCTGCTTTAAATATAAAATCATGGAAAGAGACAGAAAAAAGCATAGGTATGAACCCTAAATATACCATAAAATTTTATTGCGATACTACGAACCAAGATGAAGAAAAAGATATAAAAGAAATTACCCTTTATGAAAATGGGGAATATGCTACGATTTTTATTACTTCTCCTGGCGGAGTAAAACAAAACTATAAAACGAGCATTGATATTTCTGAATTGGTTATCTAATAATATTTGTGTAATGAGAATGAAAATCTAATTCTTTCAAGTTTAACTAAGACATTCCCGGAGCAAATGCTCATGGCATTGAAGCGGATACAAACACTATTGTTTGATAGAAATAAGAGAGGTTATTTATAATAAAATGAGCCGCCAGAACTGTAGGGGTGATGCAGTACGGGCGGCTCATTTTCTATCTAAACGGATGTATCCGGAAGTTCCGGCAGTTGATCGGTGAGTTCTTCATATCCGAGAATATCTCCGGCACATGGCATCGATTGCCCTGTTCCCTGCTGTGGTTTCCGGAAGTACAGCCGATACCGATGTCCCTCTAGGAGTTTGATATTCTTTTCCAGTGAGAAGGCGTATTCCTTTCCGTTATCACTGGCAAACCAATATTGCTGGTTTTTCCCGAAGAGTGTCTGTTCCCGTTTCGTGCAGCTTACGTCCAGTGACAGATAAGCATGTGTATGGATCAGGTGGTAGAAACTGAGTGCACGCAAGATGCTGCAGATTCCGATGAGGAGGCTCATGAGGATAAAGAGCCGGTCATGGGTGGCGATCCCGAAGATGCACCCAAAAAGTACACAGAAAAAGCCGATTGCACTGATGGCAACCAGCTTTGTGAAAAATGGTTTTGGCATAAGGTTCCTTCCTTTAACATGTATGAAATGTGATTTGTTTATTCAGGTACAAATTAGCAATAGCCTGCAGCACTGGATACTGGGTATGGTGAATCTGGACATCATCCACAAGTGTTTGGTAAGTTGTCTCCGGTTCTGTGTATAACTCATCCATAATATCCGATTCGTTGTGGATTACTTTTTCCTGCTCCATACTTGTGACAAGCTCAGCGGTCGTGAGGGATACCTTATCAGCCAGCTTCAGAATGGTATCTTCCATCGGTGAAGAGGGTTTCTTCTTTAAATATCTGCCAAACTCTTTTGCACCAATAGTTCCTTCCAGATAAAGCTGAACGCAGCCAAAGAGCCGGATGGGAAAGGTATCCTTCAAGGGAATAATGGTCAGACTGCCGAGAAGGCGATATAAGGCATCCACCCCTGTCAGTCCAATTCCGCTTACAACCAGACCGCGTAAGGAAAGTCGGTTCAGATAGTGTTGGAAGGATAAGCCTTTCGGACCTTCTTTCTGTATCTGGCGCAGGGTATAGGCATCCTGGAGTTCATGGAGCGTCAGAATCTGGAAGGCAAGACAGCTCCAGAGCAGCAGCTCGTCATCCGATAGTCCATATTCTTGTCCATCGTTGATTACAAGAGGAATGGATTTTCCGCCTGTCGTTTTTTGAAATTTTAAGGTTCCGACAGCAGTATAAAGTGTCAGCATAAAAGTTCCCTCCTTCAAGGTTAAGTCAGAAGTGCATAGAGTGCATCATCCTGCTGTAATAGTTTCCGTGCTTTGCTCTGCCATGCCCGTACACGATTGGCTGGTACTTGGTAGTGTTTTGCCAAGTCAAAGCTGGTATATCCCTGCTGTTGCAGATAGAGGGCTACAATTCCCTTCTGAATAGTTGAGGACTGTCCGGTGCCAAGCTGGGTTAAATGCTCAAGAAGCAAGGTCTGGTTTGTGTCCTTTTCCGGGTGAGTTGTTTGTGTATCCTCGTAGGAAAACAAATCACGATAATGGAGATGTTCATCTTCAGATGATGCTTCGTCCAGAGAACAGAGCATGGAGCGGTCACGGGCAATTTTCCGCCAGTAGTCAAAGATGGCATGACGGATGATAGTTTTGGCATAAGGCTGGAATGATCTTCCTTCCTCAAATCCGACAGCCGACCGGCACAAAGCCAGATATCCAATCTGACATAATTCCTGTTGTTCTTCCTCAGTTACATAGCAGCGGTGCGGGTCATGGAACGAATCATGATCGGAACCAGATCCATGGATTTTTCCACCAGTTGTTTTTGCTTTTTATTTAGTGGTAAGGTCATCATCAATCACCGCCTTTCAGCTGGCTGCCCGGAGGCGGAAGGGAATATGGTTGTTCTTTAAAACATCTGCGGATTCCCGAATGAGCTGGTCGCACATATAGTTGCTGAACTGTCCGATGTGAGCCTGCTTATCTGTCAGACAGAACTTATCTGCCACCCAGCGATATGCTTCCGGTTTGGAAGGATGCCCTGTTGCCAGATCTGATCGAAAATTCGATGTGCCTGAATCCGCTTTTGACGAAGCTCCCGGTTGGCGAGCGTTCCTTTTGGTATCTTGGTTCCCGGATGTACCCCGACATAGGAATTGCAGGATGGATAGTGGGAGCAGACATAAACCTGTCCGCCATGAGAATGCGTTCCATATACAAAGGATGCATCTCTTAATATTGCTGTTCCGCCGCAGTAAGGGCAGCGGATGATTTTTGGTTTCTTCATCTGTTTTCACCTCGCTTGTACATACACGATACGTAACGTGTACGTGAATAACCAGTACGTACTGTATACTTATATTGTAAGTAAGCAGGTGATGAATTCCCATAGGACGCAAGCGGATACTGATCCCAGATTCGGACTAAATGGCACGAATCCCCATTTTTCAGATGCCGGGATAGAAAATTGCTCGGATGAGCGGGAATAAGCCGCTGTCTGTGAAACGTGGATAATTAACCGGTGTAAAGATGAACTTCTCACAGAAAATCCGTAGCAGGAATAAGCTGATCAGTACCAGACAGAGCAGGTAAGTGTTCCTGCGCCTTCTGGTCCATGGCTTTTTCGGACGGAATTTCACATACAGGACAAAAATCATGGGAATAAATATCAGGTTCGTAAAGACTGATCGATACATTGGATGATTGAAATTACGTTTAACATAGGCAGTGCTCCTTTCTTTACATATCCTGTACGTATAAGAGCCTGAAAGTGCAACTTTTTGTTACCAGTCATATTGCTGGTTCTCCTGAAGCCGGAGCAGTGCCGGAATGGGACATGGCTTTAAAGGCAGCTTCTGAGCGGCCAGATAGGGCAGATAAAGCTCTGTAAAAGCAGCAATGCTCATGCTTCCGGTACATTCGGTTGGCTCCGGTATCCGGGGAAACAAAAGCGCTGCATCTGAAAGAGGGAGGATGCAGGGGCTTCCCGTTTCATCCGGATGGAATAAAAAGCCAGAGTTCTCACAGCTTTCCTGTGCGTTACAAGTGCGGCACCAGACGTAGATACAGGAGTGCCAGTTCCCTTCACAGAGGTTCAGAAAATGACGGATGTGCTTGGCATCTGTCTTGCAGTGGGGGTGTTTCATATTCATCACCTACTAAAGAAGCAGGCAGTTCCATGTGGGAGCTGCCTGCAGGAGTCTTCGTTATGAGTTACTGATGTTTCTTTTTGCGTTTGAAGTAAACGATGCCCAGGACACTTGCACCTGCAAGTGCAGCTATGGCGATTCCGGCATACAGGAGAAGCGGCGTCTCATCGCCGGTCTTTACAGGCGGAGCTACCGGAGGCGTCTCCGGTTCTTTCGGAAGCTCCGTCATGTGTACGGTCTGACCTTCATCCTTCAGATCCTCATGGGAAGCAATCTCATGCTCGGTTTTTCCGTCTGTATAGTAGAGCTTTTCAAAGACAACCACATCCTGTCCGGCAAGAGCAGAAGCGTCGAAGGTAAAGGTAACTTCCACAGAGCCGCCAGCTTTTTCTGCTTTAAATTCTGCCTGAGCGGTAACTGGTTTTCCGTCTTTTAACAAAGCCTCTCCGGTTTCCTTATTCATCAGGGTTCCGATGACTTTGTACTCAGATCCAGGCATCAGACCATGATAAGTGACCGTATCTACGATAGTCGCTTCCTTGGAAGCAGAGACATCCTGATCCCCGTCACTGCCGTCTTTGGCTGTGGTTTTGATTTCCGGGAAGTAGATGGTCTGGTTGGCATCTTTGATGTCCGCATGTACCGCTACTTCGTGATCTTCAAAAGTCATTGTTTCAAATGCCACGAGCGTTTTTCCGGAAAGTGCAGAGGCATCAAAGGTAAAGGAAAGCTCTACGCTGCCGTTAGCTTCTTCCGGAGTGAAACTTGTTTCTGCAGTCACAGCTTTGCCATCCACATCGAAAGGTTTTTCGGTTTCCGCATCCATGAGTGTTCCTGTCAGCTTGTACTCTTTGCCTGGGATCAGGTTTTTGTATTCCACAAGGTCTGTAAGCGTCAGTTCTTTTTCCGGTTTTGCATAGTGTGTGCCGGAAGCAGCATCTGTTGCAGTGGTTTTGATTTCCGGGAAGTAAATAGTCTGTCCTTCATCCGCAATGTCTGTGTGTACGGCAACTTCCTTGTCTTTGTAAGCCAGGGATTCAAAGACAACTACTGTTTTCCCTTTTAAGGAGCTGGCATCAAAGGTAAAGGTAACATCTACCGTACCAGCGGATTCTTTTGGCTTGAAGGATGCTTTTGCTGTCACCGGTTTTCCGTCTGCTTCGACTGGTTTCTTTGTTTCTTTATCTATCAGAGGTCCAGTCACTTCATATTTCTGGTTAGGAACCAGCCCCTTAAAGGAAACCGTATCCACCAGCGTGATTTCTTCCTTTGCACAGGAAATATTGGAGTTCGTGTCCGCATCTTTCGCAGTAGTCTTGATTTCCGGGAAATAGATGGTCTGGTCTTCATCGTTGATGTCGGTATGGACTGCAAGCTGCATCTCATCCTGATATAATTCCTCGAAGACAACGGTTGTTTTTCCCTTTAAGGAAGTTGCATCAAAGGTAAAGGTTACTTTGACGGAGCCGGAGGATTTCTTTGCAGTAAATTCAGTTTCAGAAATCACCGGTTTTTCATCCACAAGGATTGGTTCCCCGGTTTTTTTATCCATTAAGGTTCCAGTCAGTTTGTATTTCTGGCCCTTTTTCAGTCCTTCGTATTCCACAACGTCTTCAATGGTCACTTCTTTTGCCGGCTGGCTCATGTGTGTACCGGTCTCGGCATCCAGAGCAGTCGTGCCGATCTCAATGGCATCATCGGTCAGAGTTCCAACCTGTATCAGAACAGAATCCTTATAAACCTTGACTTCAAAGGTTAAAAGATCCATGCCTTTGTTGGAATCACAACGCTGTTCCGCCAGAGTGTAAGTATCGTAAATGAGAGCGCCTTTGGAATCATCCGGTTTGGAGGTGCCGAACCAGATGCCGTCTTCCGAAGACTCACCCCGGTTGGTATTTGCGGTATGTTTGTTCCATTTGGAGGAAGTGCTGGCATAACCGTTGGCATCTGTCACAATCACATGCTTTCGCCTGTTGTTTTGGAAGTGATCTTAAATGGCACATTTGCCAGACGGTTCTGGCTGCCGTCAGCAATCTTGACAAATTCCAGATCCCCGCGGATGACCTGATTGGAGATGGAATTGTCTTTTGCAGTCAGTTCCACGATTTTTCCCTGTTCTGTGATGTCAAATTCTACAGAGATCTTTCCGCTGTTCAGATAACCGGAAGGTGCAGTTGTTTCATCCACACGGTAATGTCCGAATGGGAGAGCATCTTTTGCAGTTGCAGCAGAACCGGATTTATCGGCAGTAAGTGTAAGGACAACCTGATCTTTCGTGTAGGATGTTCCGTCTACTAATACCGGATTTTCATTTAACGTAGTGATCGCAAAGACAGTACCTTCCAAAGTGGCAGAACCCTGCGGTTTTGCTTCTCCGGTCTCGCTGTCACGTTTCTGGATCTTCACTCCGCCACGGATGACAGATTCTTCTATGGTAGAAGACTGGTATACCGAAACCATTTCCTGCTTACCGTCACCTGTAATTTTCTGTACGAAGACAGTTGGATTGAGCTGGTATCCGGCAGGGGCTTTGCTTTCCTGTACCGTTATGGTACCGAGCGGAAGACAGACGGTCTTGCCATCACTGGTATAGTAAAAGGCATCGCCGCTTACAAAGGAATCTTTGGTAAAATGCATCTTTCCGGAAACATCTGTTTTTAATACCCAGGTACGTGCCGGTTTCTTTCCAGCTTCCGCAGGATCACTGTCAGACTGCTCGGTATAGAACTTGACTGTAAATTCTGCGTTTGCAAGGGAAGCTGCTCCCTGTGGGGAGGCTTTCTTTGTTTCGGCATCCAGCTTTTCAAGCACCAGATTCATGGGATTATTCTGCGGAATATCTGTTACGTTTGCAGCAGAAGTCTGTTCTGCTTTTACGGTGACTTTGTGAGCTTTGGTGTCTACAATGTAGCCTTTGGAAGCAGAGAGCTCTTTTATGGTATAATCGCCTTCCTCCAGTTCGCCGGATCTGGCATACCCGTTTTCATCAGTGGTCAGTTTCTGGATGAGCTTCTCACCATGATAGATCCCATACACAGCACCCTTTAAGCTGTAATTCGGATTCCCGTCCGATACGCTTCCGTTGGCAGAAGATTTTTTCAGTTCGATCCAGCCGTTTGGAACCTGATACCAGCTTCCGGCAATGGTTTGGCTGCCCTGTCCCGGAACGATGAATGCCCGGAAGCCTTCCGGCGGGTTCGGAAGTCCCTGAATGGCACTGGCTACTTCCAGTGCTTTATCAATATAGGACTGCGGGGCGCCATGGAAAGCTCCGGTGTCAGCGGAATTACCGGCATAGATGTAAGCGACAACCAGATGTCCGATGACATAGCTGTTATCATCACTCCAGCCACTGAAATATTTATCCTTGACGACTTTATCGTAGCCGTAACCGCCGTTTAAGTAGTAGAGCGCTTTTCTGAGCGGGGAGTTCTGGCTTAAAAGGTCATAGGAATAGGAACCAGAGGAAGGTGTTTTCTTCAGTGGTTCCACGCAGTAGGCAGTATTGCTCCCGTCAAAGCTCATGCGGGAGGTAAAATAGCTGCCGTAAGGGATATTGGCACCTGCCTTATAGCTGATGGTGCCGTCGCTGCATGAACCGGAAAACTGCCGGAAAACAATGCGCCGACTGCGACAAGGACTGCCAGCAGCATAGCCAGCGTCCGTCTGGTATAGGATTTGTATGTCTGTAACATAAGTCTCCTCCTTCTTGAAGTTCAAATGAAAAGGGCAGCGTCAGTGCTGCCAAAAGTTACACAGCCTGTTTCTTCTGTTTCGCAAGGATTTCCAGAAGCTCCTGCCGATCTGTGGTAATCAGCTCCTTTTCCAGATTGGAAGCCTTAAATTCCACAGTGATGTTATTGTTGTTGGTTGAGATCAGACCGTTGCCCCGCTGGAAATGGGTGATGTTCATTACTTCTGTTTCCGATAGATGCAGGATAGTCTTCACCCGCTGTGCCTCTTCATCCTCCATGTTCAGGATAATCTTGGTCTTGCAGTTATTGATGATACCCTTGCCGTACTTCCCGTCATCCAGAGCAAAGAAGTCGTTTAAATCCTGTGTGGCAAAGATGCCGGCTCCGGAGTAAGCACGGATGATCTTGGCAATCTCCAGTACGAATTCCGCTGCAAGCCGGTTGCTGGATGCACCGATGAGCTGCCAGACCTCATCGACAAAGATGGCTTTCTCTTCGGTACGGTTTTCCTTCGCTTTATCCCAGACATAATCCAGGGCAACGAACATGCCGACCGTTAAAAGATCGCTGGAACCGGTCAGTTCGGAGATATCCAGTACCGTATATTTATTGGTCAGGTCCACATTGGTCTGCTGGTTAAAGGAAGAAGCAGAACCGTGAACCAGGCGGTTCAGGATATGAGCCAGACGTTTGGTATCCTCGCTTTCCAGCAGGACATTGTAGACATCCTCCAGAATGGGCATCTTTTTGTACTGCTCCGGATGCTGCGGATCTGTCAGGGATTCATTTTTATGTGTAATCCCTTTTCTGGCATAGGTTTTGATTAGGGCTTCATCCAGAAGCTGCTTCTCCTCATGGGACATATCCGGGATCAGCAGACTGAAGAAGATGTGAAGCCTTTGGATCTTGCCTGCCAGTGCGGAGGCATCCAGTGTCGGTCCGTCCAGCAGTTCATTTACAGAATTGTCTACCTTCCGGATTTCCATGATGTTGATACAGTTCTTACTGGCAGGAGAGATCTGGATAAATTCTCCGCCGACATTCCTTGCAGCCCGGTAAAATTCGTGTCCCTTTAGCGGAGCGATGATGAACACCTGGATGCCTTTTCTTCGCATCCTTAGTGCCATGGTCTGCATGGTGAAGGTCTTTCCTGCTCCCGAACAGCCTAAGATACAGATGTTGCTGTTCTTGTACTGCCTGGAATCAAAGATATCCGCAATGACCAGGGAATTGTTATGCTTGTTTACCCCAAAGAGGATTCCGTTATCATCGCAGATACTGTAGCTGACGAAGGGATAGCAGCTTGCCGCCCCGGAAGTCAGTACGTTCCGCTTGGACAGCTTAAAAAGCTTCTTGTCCAGATTTGCCAGCGGCAGAGAGGATAAAAATCCCTGCTCCTGTAAAAAGTAGCAGGAGTGTAAGTTCATATCCTGCGAGATCAGGAGCTTTTTCATTTCCTGAATCCGCCACTGCAGTTCTTCCAACGTGGAAGCAGTAATGGTGATGAGAAGATTCATGTAATAGAAATCTTCGTTGTTGGCAAGTCCCTGCTTCAGAAAATATCCGGAGCGGATGGCAGAATCCAGATCGTCATAATCAGTGTTGGTATCGGACGCATCCTTTAATTTGGAACGGTTGATACGGATCTGCTGACCGAGACGCTGCTGAATCTTGTCCTTTGGCTGTTTCTGGAGAAAGAAATCAATATCAATCCCTTCCCCGGCATTGACAAGGAGTGACAGCCATCCGGGAGTTACCCGGTTTTTGTAGCCGTCAGACGGCACAAGCAGGTAGGAATGGTAAAGCCCATTGATCTGCACATAATGGGAGTGCTTGAAATCCACACTTTCCGGTGCGAGAAACTCGTTGATCCGGATGTGATCCAGTTCCTCCATGCGATTTTCCTTTGTATAGGCGGACAGTACAGTGCTGATCCGGTTCGAAAGCGGAACCTCCGTACAAAGGGTACGGTTTAAAAGGGTGTAGAGAACATCCGTAGTAAATTCATCCTCATTGTCATGGGAGACCACTTCATTCCCGCACTGGTATAGAAAGGTTTTGGCGGTCTGGGAGCTGTCTCAAGAGCAGCAAGGATTTCCCGTTCCTCTTCCTTTCGGTTTGCGTTGAATGGTTCATATTCAAAGATCAGAAAGAACCGTCTGGATACTGCTTCTCTGGAACTTAAGTTCTGGACAAACTGGATGTAGTCACGCTGCAGTTCCTGACAGTGGGGATCGGTTTCCCGCTCCAGCTCCAGCTGGGACTGCTCCAGATGCTTATTGATGTCTGCTTTTTTGGAGATCATCTTGATCTGGAGTTTGACAGGGCTGATCTTTAAGTAACTGATAAAGCTGTAGATAATGCCCTGCTGTTCCCTGGCACTTCGAAGCAGAAAGTTGATTGGTTCAATCTCCAGGATCTTCACGTACCGTCCGTCTGTGGTATAGACGATTCCGTTTGCGATTTTTTCCACCGGAAGATAATCCTCCAAGGTCTGGTCTTTCTTTCGCTTTTTCCGGGAAACGGGTTTTGACGTGGCAGATGAGGTGTCCTCCTTGGAAACCACCTTTTTTTTCTGCTCTTTTTTTGCAGCCCGCTTTTCGGAAACTGCCCGTTTTTCTTCCTCCTTTCGTCTCCGGGCTTCCGTTTTTTTCTGTATTTTTATCTGTTTCGCCGCCTCTTTTTTCTGTCGGCTGGCTTCTTTCTGCTCCCACTTCAGATAACGGATATCTTCCTTTGCCTGTTTTTTGATGCCCCGCTTGGTGGAGGTATCAAACTGCCGGTGTTCTTTTTTTTACTTTTTGGCGGAGCTGGTGCGTCCGGTTCAGACTGTGGGGGAGCCGATGCCATTACTTTGGAAGGCTCTGCCATTTTTTCTGCTTTCCGGTGTTTCTTTGTCTTTGGCTCTTTGAAACGTGGTTTCCTGCGTGGCTTTCCTTCCGGAAGACTGTCGGACCTCCAGATTACCCTGCGGTTCACTACAAAACGCAGGGCATTCATCAAAAAGGCAGTGATGCTCTCCCCGCCGATTCCAATCAGGCTACCATTGCCGCTGGAAGTGCGGTCATGCAGAGAATGATGATGCGGGCAGTCAGGGACAGCGGCAGGTGGAAAACAGGGATACCGATTGCCAGGGAAAGAACAATGCTTTCTATGGCATTGCGGATGTCAAAAGTTCCGTTTAGGATCTTGCCTTTCTCAATGAAGTTGGAAGGGATAAAGGAAACCGGTGTTTCTTCTGGCTGTGTCATGGCTGCACCTCCTTTTTCGTATCTTTCGCATCTTCGGAAGGCACAGAGGCACTGCCGGATTCTGTGTCCGGAGCTTCCGGGCTGTCAGAAGTATCCGGATACCCGCCTTCCTGCAGGTGTTCAATGTCCTGCGAAGTCAGGGACGGCAGGGAATCATCGGTTTGCTTTTCGTAAACAGTCGTATCTGCAGAGACCTGTACCCCGTCTTCTCCAAATAAAAACACACCCGTCGGGGTGTGATAGGTAACCGGAAGCGTATCCTGATCGGAAAGTGAAAACATCAGGCAGACGGTTGTTTCGGTAGGGTAGCTGGTTTTTTCCGGCAGGAAGGTGATGCTTGTCTGTTCTTTTTTGACATACTCTTTTAGGTAGACAGGAAACTGCCCTTTGAGAGAAGCAATCTGGCTGTCGGAGAAAAATGCTTTTAAAGCATCAAAATCCAGATATTCCGGCATGGGGGTATCAGAATTTGTTTCTGTTGTTTCCTTTGCCGGTTCCCTGCCTTTGTTTCCGGAAGCTTCTTTTTTCTGGCTTTTCCAGAAACTGGGGAGAACCAGTCCGGCAAGCAGCAGAAACAGCATCAGAAAAATGGAAAGAATCACTTTTGTTCTGTTCATAATGGCTCCTTTATTTTTTGTCGAAGATCCAGTAGCATTTGCCGTAGCATGGATTTCCGACATCATATCAAATTCACGGTTAATATAGTTCTTTGCGTCACTGTCATTGGGATCATTGACCAGTACCTTGCCGTTTGCCGTAACACCTCGGAGTACGATGAAGTGTCCGCCGCTGGTGAAAAGTCCTGCCCGCTGAGAGGAGATGACCGGACAGCCTTCGGAGAGTGCCTGAAGTACCGTATTGGCATTGCTGGTCTGTGTGACGCTGCCACAGCCGAAATGACTGGCTGCAGCCTGAAAGTAGCTCCAGTAGGTTCCAACTCCCGGCTTGTAATAGGAATTCCCGCACCATGCCACCGCATCCGGAGGGGTAATGGTATTCCCGGTCAGGTAGCTGGCGATCATGCAAAGCTGGTAGGCCCGCAGCCGGAAGATGCGATGGAGCCGCCGCCATAAGGAATGTTCCCGTAATCGGTCTGGAGATAGTGCGGAATCTGCATTCCGTTTGCCGGATAGCTTCCGCCGGTATTGGTAATCTGATAATACCGGAGAACATGCTCCACATATTCCTTGTCCCCATACCGGTCATAATGCCAGTTCGGACGGGCACACATCATATCCGAATAAGCAATGGCGTTTTCTTTGGTATAACCGCCGTCACGTTCCATTGCCCAGTCGATATAGCCGGAGCCGTAATTGTAACCCTGAAGCGCCAGCTTGATGCGGTCCAGGTCGGTAGGTCCGGTACATCCTGCTTTATCCAGTGCATACTTTAATTCCTGAATCCCACATTCGATGGAATAAGCAGGATCGGTGATGCCGTTGGGGACATGGGGGTATTTCTTATTAAAGCCGCCTTCTGCCGCCTGCATGGGATCGCTTCCACGCCCGCCGCTTTCCTGCATCATGACTGCCATGAGGAGTTCCACATAAGCTTCCATGCCGTATTTCTGTGCGACCTGCTGGATGGTAGCCCGGTAAGCCAGCACCTCATCGCTGACACCTACCGCCATGGCAAGACCGGAAGCGGAGCCGCCAAAGAACATGGTCAGGTTTTCCACATAACTGTCTGCCGTTTTTTTCTGCTTATCGGTCAGATGAAAGACGTGATCTGCAAAGTAGGCATCTCCGGCATAGCTGACCGTGTAGGTATGGCGGGTAAAAGTAACCTTTCTGGGTGGTGCATTTTCCTCTTCCGCCGGAACTTCCACCGTGGCCGTTTCTGAAGTAACGTCATAAGAAAAAAGCCCGTCCTCGTTTTCCCGGATCAGGCTTTTGAGTTTGCTGATATTTATATTTTTATAGTCATCCTGGCTGGCACAAAACTGTGCGATGAGCTGGTTCGCATTTACGATGATACTGGAAGCGTAAGGATCGCTGATAGAGGCAGTATCTCCTTCCGGGAGTCTGGCAATTTCCGCATTGATCTTAGCAAGCAGTGCATCATGGCTTTCCTGAAGCACCTCCACGATTGCCTGATTGGAAGCCCGGATATTTTCACTGATTACCGTGTTGCTGGTCAGTGCTCCGGTATTTTCAGAGAGGTCTCCGAAGACGAGTCCCGGAAGCATGACAAGGAACAGAATGGGAAGCATCAGTACACCGCCGACGGCTGCTCCAGTTTTCGCAAGGGTGCGCCTGTGCCGGAATACTGTACCGATGACAGCAAGAGGACTGCCCATCAAGGCTGTTTTTGGCATGTTACATACGCTCCTTTCGCTGTGGGGCTGGCGGCAGTTTCTGGACAATGGATTCATTGTAGGCTACTTTGCCGCTGCCGGAAGTATATGGTGTTTTTTCGACCGTATCCTGTGCATACTGCTTGTACCAGGTGGAACCATCCACGGACTGTACCGTAGAGTAGGAGCCCTGAGTAGGAGCTGCATACTGGTCGGCATGGTACAGGGCAAAATCCCGGTTTCCGGAGCTTCCGGTTTCGGTACCGGTGATCCTTCCGCCACCGATTTCTACATTATCATAGGAAGAACCGCCGCCCGGATTGATGCCCATATAGGAAGTAAAGGCTTTCTGTGCGTCTGCTCCCTTGATGGAACCTACCTGACCGTAATTTCCCTGTGCAATGTTGCTGATGACCTGATTGGCAAAGTCTCCGCCTTTGTTCAGGGATGACTGGTAGAGCATGTTTCCGATACTGCTGTGTTCGGTATAACCGGTTGCGGAATTGACCGCTTCTCTTTGTACCTGTCTTCCCACTGCCCCGGCAAGCCCGCCGGATAGGAAGCTTCCTGCGACAGCCGCACTTCCGGGAGAAGAGGCTTTGTGGTAGCCGCCACCACCATGGGAACGCATGGAACCGGTCAGGCTCCGTCCTGCAATCAGAAGTTCAGCCATCATGTTTCCTCCGGTATTGCCGACATTGATGCCAAGCGATGCCAGAAAAGAATCAATTTTCTGGGATACCTTTAAAAAGGCAATGGCACACAGGAACCAGACGAAGACATTTCCGGTTACCGCTTCCTTTCCCTGACTGGCAACTGCCGCTTCCACGTCTGCTTCCGTAAGCTCCGCTGCAAAGACCGGCATGGAGCAAAACAGTACCAGACAGGCAGTTAGTACCAGGAATGGTATGAGTTTCTTTCTAAGTTTCATTTTGGTCCTCCTTTCTTATAGGGATAACGGATTGGCAAGGAAGGTGCCGACCATAGAAGTAAACAGCCGCAGGCACCACGCATTCATCAGAAGCAAAAAGAACTGGCCGCCAAGCATCCGGCACCAGCTTTTGAAGATATTTCCGGTTGACTGGCTGGCACCCATGGAAAAAGCTGCCGGGGCTGTGTAGACCAGTACCCCCAGAAGAATATAGCGTTCTGCCGCTTCAAAGAGCAGTTTGATGTAGTTCCACGCCAGAATCAGTACCAGAATCAGTGCAATGATGGCTACCGCCCCATTTGCACAGACTCCCAGGATGACTGTGACTACGGAGTTAAAATCCGCAAATTTTAAAGGCGGCAGGTCTTCCGTCAGAATCCAGTTGTACGGTGTTCCTGAAATCTTCAGGAGCAGATCCACAATATCTTTCGCATAGAAGGTGAGAAAGATAAAGAGGAAGGAACGGATGGACAGCTTAATGGGATCTTCCGCTTCGATACCGGCTCCCATAAAGTAATTTTTAAAGAGCTGCCATACCCAGTTTAAGAGGATCAGCCCGATGCCCAGTGCCAGAAAGACCTGATACATGGTCTCGGCAGCAGGAAAGTAGCGAAGAAACGTATCCATGGAACAGCCCAGAGCACCGAGGACTGAAGTGGTGATCAGATCCAGAATGTTCATGACCTGTTCGGCAATCCATTCCACGATTCCGTCAAGTATTCCCATAGTGGCATCTCCTTTCGTCTATCCGTTCCATTTTCCGCCTGCAAAGAACGGGGTGATGTAAGCCATGATAAAGCCAAGCCCGTTTAAGATCGCCCAGGTAATGACGATACGCTTGAGCCATGCACGTGATTCGTCCACGGTTTTTCCGCTTTTGGAAAAATTCATCATCAGAAGGGCAACCGATGCCGTTACGACTGCAGCAATGGTGGAAATGAGGATAATCTGGTTATAGACATCCTTCATGATCTCATTGGCTTTGGTCCAGATGGTAGCGGCAAAAACCGGCTGTGTGTATCCGCAGAGGACTGTGACAGCCAGAAATGCAGCATACAGCATCTGCCATAATTGACATGCCGTTTTGTGTCCGGCGGAGCGTTTTTCAGTTTGTGTTTCACGTAAAAGTACCTCCTTTTTATAAGAGCGGCAGGAGAATTACCTCCCCTGCCTTTGCTTATGGTTTTCCTGCCTCAAGAAAGGACGCAGCCCGGTCAATGCAGGCTGCGTCCTAAATCAAAGTATGAAATTGTAAAGATCCTCCTATCTTACAGAAAAAACGCAGCTTATTTGCCGCAGGAGAGGCTTCCCATACGGCAGTGCTGCGTTTCGTTCTGCATATAATTTTGACAATATCAATTTTAACATGGGTAAATTACCGCTACAATCGCAGGACTGTGCCAGTTACAGACGATGGAGTGCCAAAAATGTGACCAACGCTAAAAGCGTTATAAATGCAATCCTTATGGATACTGTAAGCGTGATTTGCAACCAATTATACTGGATTTACATGACTAATGCTTTAAGCGTTAGTGAATACTGGAAGGAGGAGGTGTGCGTGTGAAAGGAATGGGAAAGGCAATCCGCAGGTACAGGGAAGAGGCAGGAATTACGCAGGAGAGACTGGCTGAACTGGTGGATATCAGTACCAACCATCTGGGTGCGATTGAGCGGGAAGTGAAAACACCTACGATGGAAACATTTGTAAAGCTGTTGAATGTATTAGGTGCGGAACCGAATGAAGTGCTGAAGGAAGTGATTCCTCTTACCAGAATGGAACATACTTCTGTAGTGGAAGGAAAGCTGGAAAGGCTCACACCGAAGAAGCAGGAAAGCGTGCTTCGGATGCTGGATGTGATAATTGAAGAGATGATGAAATAGAAGCTGTCTGCGAAATTGCCGCAGGCAGTTTTTTTGAAAGCTGTATATGCAATAAAACACATAAAAATATGCGATTTATGATGAAAGTGATTGCAAGATTTGATATAGTAATCCTAAAAGCATTATAAAACTAATTCTTAAAGGATGACTATAATATGAAAAAGGGATATGTGGGATTATTGGCATGTGCGTCAGGAATTCTGATCGGACTGGGAATCAGCCGGCTGGATCTGACAGGTTATCTTGAAAAAACACAGGAGCAGGAATATCACCCGGTAGAAAGAAAGGTGCCTGAATCAGTAGAAAGCAAGCTGAAAGATCCAAAACAGTGCTGGCTGTGTGGAAGCGATGAACGGAGTATGATGGATTATTTCCGGAAGTTTGACGATCTGGGAGTGATCTGTACCAATCACTGGTATGTGATGGATATGCATATCCGGAATCATGATGAGGACGGGAATCTTACCGGCCCGCAGGGAAACGGGCATATGGGTTATACCGGGACAGGAGAAGGCGGCTGCTTTTTCCATACGGAGCAGATGTCGGATTACGGGATTTCCGAAGTATCGGTGGATTACGGGGAAGATAGTATCTTCGATGTGAAAAAAGTACAGAACCATCTGTGTCAGGAATGCCTGGATAAGCTGGTGGAAAGCATGGAGGTATTCTGTGAGGAAACGCAAAAACCCAAGCCCCGTGATCTGGTACTGGTGGATTTTCAGACATTGGAGCTGTACGCCATTCAGGAGCATAATGCGGGATACTTTATCCGGGATTATTATGTGGAAATTGAGTCGGAGGAAGATGGGGTGGAAGTAAAGGCATTTTACTGCCCGAAGCTTAATAACGGGAAAAAGGATGGAGAATAAATTGAGGTTTGCATTGGTGAGGAGTATAATGTAAGTACGTGTTATGTATTGGAAAAACTTGAATTTAGCAGAAAGAAGGATTGTTATGAAATTTATCAATACTAGAAAATTCACATGGATAATTTGTATAATAGGATTTTTGCTTGCTCTTGTAAGTATATTTTTCTTACCGAGTATTATTCCAGTACATTTTGCAAATGGGATTGCGGATGATTATGGAAGAAAAATACAAATATTTTTATTTCCTATATTACAAGTGCTTATCACTTTTTTGACTGGACGAGAAAAAGTAAAATATTGCCTGACACATTCAAAAACTTTCTTAACGGACATTCAGTTTAATTGGATGATAGATGGTGTACTTTTATTGGTAATGTTTGCAGAAATATGGGTTATCTATGCTTCATTTGCATAGAAATACTTGCATAACAATTTACATTTGATTGAGCAGATAAAAATGATTTGAGGTGGTAGCAATGAAAAAGCGATTGGGAATCATAGCCGGAATTTTAGGAATTGTATTGGCAGTCATTGGCATTGTACTGAAGCAGAAAGAAAACACAGCCGTTTCTGTTATTGGTGGTGCGGATGGCCCGACTTCTATTTTCATAGCAGGGAAGTTAAATGGTGATAATTTTATTTTTATGATTGTAGTTGGAATTATTTTATTGATTTTGGCAGGAGTTATTTTTTACAAACGTAAGCATTAAGTTACAGTTTTTTAGACTGTGTATGGCGGAAGAACCGGGAAAGTGTAGATATATCATGGGGATTTTGGAAAAAAATAAAAAAAGTAAGGGTACAGCGTTTGTCTATGATGAGAATAATGATTACTATAAGATGGAAATAAACGGGATTGAATTTGTCTGTGACAGTATACATTCCGATTATGAGAAGCATGCAGTTGAACTGGCACAGGCGTATGAGAAAAGGCTGCCGGATATCGTGGATTATCTTATGCCGGATATAAAGGAGATGTTTGGAATTACAAATCCAGATGTAATAGCAAACTCACTAGGAAAGCCGAGTATAGATTTGGATAGAGGAACACTGACTTATCTGGAGCACACAATGGACAGCCTACATATTATTGAAATGGAATTTGACGGTATCTTCACGGCATTCTATAACTCCTGTATTGATGGATAGGACTTTAGTAACATAGAGCTGCAGTTGTCTACAGCTTTTATCCAGACTTCGGATGTTACAGAGAAGCAATCAGAAATGGATTGATCGATTTCTGAAGCAGTATCCGGTGAAATCCTTGAACATATGAAGGAAAAGTATGTATGTTAATTTTTTTTTATTGTAGACAAAAGATAGGACTGATATGATAAAAGAACAGGTTATTACAAATAGAGGTGGAGTATTTGATGCAGAAAATATTATTACTGGAGGATGACTTGAATCTAAATCGGGGAATTGCCCTGTTACTTTCACGGGAAGGGTATGAGGTTCGTCAGGTTTATACAATAAAGGAAGCAAAAGAAGCATTTCAAAAAGGAGATTATGCTCTTGTTATCAGCGATATTACATTGCCGGATGGTACAGGACTGGATTTTGGAAGGATGGTACGTGCAGGTGGAGATACATATCTTATCTATCTTACGGCTTTGGATCAGGAAATAGATATTGTAAATGGTTATGATACAGGGCAGATGATTATATTACCAAACCATTTTCACTGATGGCTTTGGTGTCGAAGGTGAACGCATTGATGAGACGGCTTTCTAAGGTACAGGCACAGATTATGTCTTCCGGAGAGATTACGGTGCATATGAAAACGATGCAGGTGTATAAAGGGGATGAACCAGTTACTTTAAGTAAGAAAGAATTCTCTCTGTTGCTGTATCTCTGGGAGAATGCAGGACAGATTGTTTCAAAAGAAAGTATCCTGGAGCATGTATGGGATATAGACGGTCAATTTGTCGATGATAATACGGTTACTGTCAATATAAGCAGACTGAAGAATAAACTTGGAACAGAAGAGATAGCGAATGTGAGAGGACTGGGATATATATGGACCGGAAAGGTAAACAAAAATTAAAACGGTATTTTATCGTATATGTAATCTTTGCAGTATTTTTTACAGTAGGAATGTATCTGATAACAAAGTATGAGGAAAATGCGAAAGCAACGCAGATAGCACTGCTCCTTGCAGAACATCCTGAACTGGAAGGGGAAATAGTTGCAATCTGGGAAAAGTCAGGAACAGTAGATTTTATAAGAGACCGGGACGATCAGAAGATAGAAAGAGTCGTACAGATGCTGGAAGAAACTTATGGTTATCACTCAGGGAGTGGATCTTCAGATGTGGTTATAAGGATTATCTGGGGAATTGGATTACTAGTGGGAGTCATAGTATGTAGCCTGTTCTTGTACCTGGACCGAAGAAAAAACTGGAGCAGATACGGTGATGAGGAACAATTACAGCAATTATATGAATGTCTGCAGGAATTCAGAAAAGGAAAATTCCAAACATATCCTGAAGAAACATCAGAATCGGAACAATGGTTAAAGGTGTGGGAATCTGTAAAGGAGCTGGGGCAATATTTCGAAGATTTGAAGGAACGTCTGGAGCAGGAAGAAAATGGTACGAAGAGTCTGATTACAGATATTTCCCATCAGTGAAGACTCCGCTTGCATCACTCCGGATGAGTCATGAGCTGGTGGCAGAAAATCGGGTTACAGGAGAAGAACAGAGGGAGTTTCTGGAGCAGGAATCACAGGAACTTACCAAACTGGAACAGCTCTTGAATGAACTGGTAAATCTTTCAAGGCTGGAAACACATATGATCCAGATACATTCGCTTCATGAAAGCCTGAAGAAAACGCTAACAGAGGCTGTCAGTCAGATTTATATGAAGGCAAGAGGAAAAGATATTTCCATTCAGGTGGAGATGGATGATGATATAGTTGTGAACCATGATTCAAAATGGACGGTAGAAGCATTAACGAATATCCTTGAGAATGCAGTCAAATATTCACCGGAACATACAACGATTACAGTGAGGACGCAGGAGCTAGCAAGCAATGTGCTTATTGAAGTAGAAGATGAAGGAATGGGCATTCCTGCGGAGGAACTGCATAAGATCTATCAGAGATTTTACCGGGGAAGGAAAGCAAAGGAACAGGTAAAAGACGGAGCGGGTGTCGGTCTGTATCTTGCCAGAAAGATCATAGAAGAACAGGGGGGACAATAGCAGCCAAAAGAAAGGCTGAGAAAGGTATGATATTTAAAGTGACACTGCCGCTCATAATAGGAGAATAGTCGGAACCCTTACAAAACTGTTATGGTTGTTGTAAGGGTTTTGTAATGCAGGAATGTTATAGTAGGGGTATGAAATGGAAAGGGGACTTGAAGATATGAGTAGTATTTTAAAAGTAGAAGATCTAGTAAAGTATTATGGAGAAGGCGAGAATCAGGTGAGAGCCGTGGATCATACAAGTTTACAGATAGAGAGAGGCAAGTTTACAGCTATCGTAGGACGTTCCGGCTCCGGAAAATCTACACTTCTGCATCTGATTGGAGGGCTTGACAGACCGGATTCCGGCAAAGTATGGATTGATGGAACCGATATCTATTCTCGAAAAGATGATAAACTGGCACAGTTTCGAAGAAAGAAGATAGGATTTATCTTTCAGGATTTTAATCTGATTCCATCGCTGAATGTGTGGGAGAATATCGTTCTTCCGCTGGGACTTGATAATCGCAAGGTAAAGCCGCGGGAAGTGGAAGATATTCTCAAAAAAATCGGACTGCAGGATAAGAAAGATGCGATGCCGTCTGCTTTGTCTGGTGGACAGAAACAGAGAACTGCGATAGCCAGGGCATTGGTGACAAGACCGGCGATAATTTTGGCGGATGAGCGACGGGAAACCTTGATTCCCAGACTGAGCTAGAGGTTATGAGCCTATTGAAAAGCTGCGTGTCGGATTTCGGGCAGACGCTTATCATGATTACCCATGATGAAACGATTGCCAGATGGCGGATGAAATGATTATCATTGAAGATGGCAAGGCGGTGAGAAGATAATGAAGATGACGACCAGAGTTGCATATTGCAATATGCGGCATTATAAGAGCAAAAACATACTGATTGGAATTGCCATTATCCTGACAACATTACTGCTGTTCGTAATCCCATCAATCGGAAAAGATATGGTGGAAGTGAACTTTGCGGTAATCAATAAGATTTATCCAACATGGCATGCCCTTTATCGGAACGTGGACGAGAGTACAGTTATGAAACTGGCGGCACATCATGATGTGAAAACTTACGGACTCCGCAGCGATGCGGGGTACATGAATCTGGAAGATGCGACGGTTTCCATGATGTATATGGACAGAACAGGGATGGAACTTTATAAAGTGAAGCTGAAAGAGGGGCAACTTCCGCAGAAAGAAAATGATATTGTGGTTTCAAAAGGAATACTGGAAGCATTAGGACAGAATGGGAAAATCGGTGACACTATCACAGTACCTTATCAGATTCTGAAAGATGACGGACTGGATTATACGAAGGAGAAAGACTTTCGAATCTGTGGTTTTTAGCAGATAATGAGAGCAGCAAAGAACAAAAACAATATACATCATTGGTTTCAGAGGCCTTTCTGAAAGCGGAGATACCGGTAGAACAGGTGAAATATCGGTTTTTACTTCAGGTGAATGGACAGAAAGGAAATACGACTGCAGATTATACAGAGACGATACAGAATATTGCCAGACAGTTCGGGATTTCCGAGGATGACATGAATATTAATAAAGAGTATCTTGCAGCAAATTATGTGGATCCGGCTACAATTCCGGTGATTGTAGGAATCATGCTTATTGTTGTATTGGCGGGCATTATCACAATTTATAGTGTTTATTATGTATCTATGAACCAGAGGGTTCGGGAATTTGGAAAGTTAAAGGCAATCGGGGCTACGAAACGGCAGCTTAGACAAATCGTACTAAGAGAGGGAATGGGAGTGGCGTTGTTTGCCATTCCGATAGGACTTTTGATCGGAACAGTTGCTGTGAAAGTTGTACTTCTCCAGTTTGTAGAACATGCAAAGGATTCAAACGTACTTATAACAGAGGCATACAAGGTTGTAGCTAAAGGAGAAGTCCAACTTTATTATTGGTGGATTTATCTGTTGGCAATTGCAGTGACTCTGTGTACAGTGTATCTGTCACTGATGAAGCCTATGCGTATGGCGGCGAAGGTATCAGAAATAGAAGCTATGCGTTACCAGGGAGGCAGTAAGCGACAGAAAAGCAGCAGGAAGGGATATCAATTTCTGAATATCGGACGACTGACCAAGAGAAATCTTGCAGAGAATAAAAGAAGAGTACTATCACGATTGTATCTATGGCCGTTACCGGAATATTTGTCATGATGGTAGCAACGGTGCTGTCTTGTGCAAATCCGATGGAAAGTGCAAAGAGTTCGATTGTGGGGCAATATGAGATTTCTCCAATTGTGGAATCCGGGAATAAAGAGCATCCTGAATATGAATGGGCGGAGGTTCAAAAGAATAATCCATTAAATGAAGGACTAAAGCAGCAGATAGAGGAGCTTGACGGTGTTGAGCGGGTAGATGTGTTTACCGCGTTGAAGGTATCAGGAGGACCTTTTGAAGAAAAAATTGGAACCGAATTTATCAATGGAGTGCCGGAAGAATACGCAGAAGAGCTGAAAAAAGGAATCACTGAAGGCAATGTCACATACGAGGAATTGAAATCCGGGGATAAAGTGATTCTGGACCGCGCGCTACTTCACTGGTATCCAGATATTAAAGTGGGAGATAAGCTGAAACTCAATATTCATGATGGAGATAATACCTTTCAAAAAGAGATTGAAGTGGCAGCAATTGGTGAATATGGAACAGGTCTGACAAACTATAACTGTCTTATCATGGCAAAAGAAGGGGCAGAGAAACTTACCATAAATAATTCTTCCAGCTATTTTCAGGTGATTGCAGATAAGGATTATGATGAGGCACTGGAAGCATCTCTACAGGCTATTGTGGATGGATCAGGCAGACTGCAGATGCGTACCTGGAAGAATGAGTACGATACATGGGAAAATGCCATACAGATGACTAGAGGTGCATGTTATGCATTTATCATCATTCTGGCAGCAATCAGCATTATGAACTTGATTAACACAATGATCAATAGTGTCCATGTGCGAAAAAAGGAGCTTGGCATGATGCAGGCAATCGGAATGTCGGACCGTCAGTTGATGAAGATGCTCCAGTTGGAAGGTATATTCTATACAGTAGGCACTCTTATTATCAGTATCGGAGTGGGAAGTCTTGCAGGATATCCGTTGTTTTTATATGCAAAGCGTACAGGAATGTTTGATATCAGCACATACCATTATCCGGTAACAGCAGCTATTATTATAATTTTAACATTGTTTGTGATACAGATGTTATTGGCAATATTCATTGCAAAGTCAGTAAGGAAAGATTCATTGATAGAGAGAATTCGTTTCAGTGAGTAAGAATATAAATTTCTGATGTTTAATGCAGATACTAATCAATGTCATAATAAAAAGGGGGACTTGATTTCTCAAATCCCCCAGTGTATAATGAACTCAAGAAAGGTATTCAGATGCAAAATCTGATGCCCTCAGTTAAATTTTATATTCTATGTATAAGTCATAGCATCCAAAACTTTCCTAGGGTCGTGGATGCTATTTCTTATTATGTCGATCTATATAAGTCAAAGCCGCAAAAATTACCAATAGTAAAGTCAATACTTCCATTGTATTCATGGGCATCACCCTCCTTGGATACTAGAGGGCAAAATCGAAATGCATCCGTCTTTCCGGTTCAGTAATACCGAATCAGTATAACACGTTACCGTTTTCAGTACAATAAGGTAATGGTCTGAAAAATACTTTATTCTGTCACCTTATGTAGCTGTATCGTGAGTATTTGCTGGACTAATTGGTGCTGTATATGAAAAAAAGCTATTTAAAAATAAGGTGGAAGCCTTATATGGTCTGCTTGATGATGCGGGTGATGATGCCGAGGGCAACATTACGCTCTTCATCAATATGCGTCACCACAAAGGATACCTGATCCTTTTTCCCGACTGTCCGGCTGTCATAGCAGGAGTGGGCAATGGCATTGACACCGATGGAGAGCCGGACAAAGACGGTGCCTTTATGGATGTCTTCCACAGTTCCGGCGTATTTTCCCTGAATCTTACATTTTTTCATGTTTTCCTTGCTGGTGTTGCCTTCCACACTTTTGACATCTGCGTGGACAATGACCTGCTCCGGTGAGTCTGCCCGCACATCCAGGATGCGTACCAGGATGTGATCGCCTACCTGGAAGCGTTCTCTGGCATCACCCATCCAGTCGAAGGACAGGTCTCTGGCAAGAATGGAGGTTTCCACACCGAAAATTTCTGCCCGGACTACTTTTCCGCAACAGCAATGACTCTTGCCTGCACGATACGGTCTTCATAAACTTTCGGCATTCCGGAAGCATCTTTATCCAGATAGAAGATCTGGCGTTTCTTCAGCATCGCTTCTTTCCGGCTGGCGACAATGCTGCGTGTCTTCGGATCTAATCCCTTAATCAGAAAATCAATCTCACATCCAAGCATATTGTTGAGGATTTTGTTCTGCCGCAGAGCAAGCTCCCCATAATCGTGTGCTTCATCCTGCATGAGATGGATCATCATCTCAGTTACTGGGATGACAGTACGGAAATCCTTGTAGTAAACCACGGCAATGAGGCTGCCGTTTTCTGTTTTCTCGATACCGCCAAGCATTCCGGTTAAGATCCGGCGGGTACGGTAGCATTCTGGATCTCATGCCAGGTAAGGTCTGAAATGGACTGGGCTGTTTCCAGCTTCGCATCGGAATCCAGAGTTAAAATAGGTGTGTTGGTTGTTTCGTTTGGCATCATAGTGTCTCCTTTCAAATTATGACATGATAGAATCTTTATCTAAAGGAACCATGTCTGTGTGATCCGAATAGTTATCTGCTGAGAAGTCATCCGGGAAATCGTGATAGCCAGGTTCCTGATAAACGCTTTGCTGGTCAAAGTGCGGTTCAGCTTTTTTCTTTTTCTGCTTTCCATAAGAAGCGGTTTTTTTCGGGTGGGAAGCAGGAATAGTTGGAGTGTACGTATATTCTTCACTACATGCTCCTTTTCTCCATTCCGGAATATGTTCGGAAGCCTTCCGGGGAATGAGTTTTTGGGCATCCGGGTGCAGGGTGTAATCGTATTTTTCTACCTGCAGTACCTTCTGACCACGCAGGATAATCAGTGCAGTATCCAGCGGGAGCCGCAGGATCTCATCCGGAGTTAAGAGCTTTCGTTTCCCGATGGATCTGGTCTGGCGGTATTCCGGTGTATAATCGGATACCCTCCAGCTATTTAATTGTTTGGCTTCGCTGCTGACACCAACGGTCACATCACCGGAGCGGTTAGAGATAAATGTAGCAGTTACCTCATCCGTACAGCCTAAAAATAGCTGAGTGTCGCAGTTCCCGATGATTTCCTGCCATTGGTTTAAGGGATACCGGTTCTGCATCTGAGGCAGGTTTTGGAAAATGCAGGAAATACTGAGGTTTCGACTTCGGATCACGGAAATCTTTTTGTTGAGCGATAGGATTGCTCCCGTATTCGCCAGCTCATCAGCCAGGATATGTACCGGAACCGGCAGTTTTCCATCTTCCCCATAGGTGTCTGCATAACGGACCAGTTTGATAAATACGAAGGTCATAAACAGGGAAGAAAGAAAATCAAAAGTGCTGTCTTGATCCGAAGTGATGCAGAAGTATGCACATTTTTCTTTTCCCGGCAGCGTCAGGTTGATCTCATCATAGGAAGTGATCTGGCGGATCAGCTTGTTCTGGAATACCTGAAGTCTGGAACCGAGTCCGATGATGACGCCGGAACGTACCGTGTCACTTGCCTGCTTATAGATGCAGTAGGGGACTTTTGCCGGATGGGAGACCGGAAGCAGGTCAAAGAGGCTGTTCAGTTCTTTTTCCGAACTCATGGTCAGGAGTTTGTATACCTGTCCGATATTCTTTGCCTCCGGTGGGAATCCCTGATCCACATAGAGAATCAGAGCTTTTAATAAGTTCATCTCGGCATTGTCCCAGAAGTGATCGCCTTTGGCAGAACCGGTATTCTGATGATGACATCAGCAAATACCTGTGCCATGGTTTCCTGTCCGCCAATTTCACCCAGACAATTCCAACTATCCGAGTTTTCCGGGTTTACAAGATTAAAGGATTTCACGATATATCCGGCATTCTCAAGGTAAGTGGCTGTACTTTCGTACAATTCCGATTTTGGATCGGTGATGATGAGGCTTTCCCCGCGGGCAACACACTGGAAGATCATGTTGCGTGCAAAGGCCCGGCTTTTCATGGAACCGCTGGCACCGTAAACGGCAATATTCCGGTTCATGCGGGTATCCTTCGGGAGACAAACGGCTTTTCCGTTCAGTTTTCCAAGAATGGTTCCCTTGTGTTTCTTGACATCATTCGTAAGCTCCAGTACCTGATGCATTTCCTCCAAAGTCATAAAACCGGAAGTCCCATAGGTTCCCTTTGTGGAATAATTCAGGTTCCGGCCCCGGTCTGTTATTTCCCCGTTTCGGTCAAATCCCATACGCATGAGAAGGAAGGTCAGGAGTCCAAAAGCTGCCAGACATAGAAAAATCCCATACAGATTGTACGGGAAAGCAGTCAGGGCATCCAGACAGGCGAGCGGGTGCGGGGAGGGGATCTGCGGGGCAGTTCCGTTTCCGGCAAAATTGCCGGCAGATTCCCAGGTCTGATAGTTGCGGATAAATTGAGCAACATAGCCTCCTGCATAGAGGGTGCAGAAGGTGATCGGAAGCATATAAATGAGCTTCCACCATTTACGGTTCATGTAAAAACCCCCTTTTGAATTTGCAAAGGTCAATACTGGAGAAATGGATTGTGGCAGTTAAGTATTTTTTCAGGACCGGAATCTGAAAATCGAAACAGATCAGGTTCCCGGATCTGCCGTATACATTTAAGCCGGTATTGAACCGGTTGATTCGCTGCATGTCAAAATCATAAGCAAGAAGGATGGGGTTCCCGGAAGCATCCGTGGCATCATGTTCCAGTGGAATTGAATCGCTGCGGCAGCCCAGATCGGACAGCAGGAGGTTGTCCAGCTTTTCCATGATCTCAGGGTGAACCAGCAGTTTTAAAAGCACTTCCCCTTCCGGAGTATTGGGAAGGTAATGGAAATGCTCGAAGGAGGTGTCCAGCATAAACAGGCTCTTTTTGTAGCCTCCGGTACTGGTAAACAGCCGGAAAGCCATTTCCATGTCGGTTCCGGTCATGATTGCCCGGATCTGTGGATGTCCGTTGTAAGGGTAGCCTTGCAGGTAATGCTGCAGGAAGGCGTTTAAGCGGACTTCCGTTCGATATTCCCATTTCAGGACTCCGTTTCCCGTGTTATAAAGGACATAGACACATTGCGGTGCCATCAGGATGCCCATGCTGCGGGAGTTCCTAATCTTCGTGGTCTCCGGGCCCAATTCCTTAATTTCTCTGGAAGCGTAAAAAAGAGGAAGGCTTCGCATACCGATGGAACCAGCTTCGCGGTGATTACAGAAGATGTCAGGTTTTACATCCGGATAAAAGGGAATCCCGGCATGAAGGAGTGTCAGATACGTTTCGGCTTTCTGATGTAAGCGGATACGTCGGGATACTTCACTTCGGATGAGGTTCGTCTCGGTATTGCCGGTCAGATAGCACTGGAAGCGTAGCGGCGAGACAGATAACAGCATCTCTTTCGCAGCTTTTGTAAGACGGTAGCCTCTGAGAGCATCCCGGTAGTGGGTACGGATGAGGTGTTCCGCCTTCAAATCCGTAATGAGTTTTTCCGCATAGGAGGCACTTGGGATGAGTCTGTTTAGCTGGTCTGCGGGAAATTCCCCGCACATCCCTATCATTTCCAGTAAGCGGTATTTCGTAGTGTCAGGTCTTATCAAATAAGCATCACCTCAATTCAGTTCTTACCCATGCAAGCCTATACTTGGGTAAATCTCCGGTGGTTTGGAGATAAAAAAAGCAAGAAAACAAAGTTCCCTGCGGTGGTTCTTACCGATGTCGGATTTCTGCCTGAGAAGTCAGGAGATTTTCCGACATGCTTTCGTGATGATTTTTCTGGTTCTGCAGCCATTTCGGAAAGTCAGCTTTTTCCATAACCGATACCAGTGTACAGTCCTTTAAGCCAAGCTGTGTCGTGTAGTAGGAATCACAGAAAAAGCCGCTGTCATCTGTCAGAACATAAGTACAAAGTGTATCCAGAATCTGTTTAAACTCCAGATTGTCATAATCCCGGATACGTCTTTGAGGAAGTTCCCTGTCATATATTTGACTGAAACATATCACGCAGTCACGATAGAGGGGCAGGGCATTTTGTTTTACATACTCCCGAAGCATATAATTAAGCGGTTCATGGAGAAATGCAGTGTTTGTGTGGACTCTTCGTTTCGGAAGCAGTCCGGGAAGCGTAATGGTGAGAATCCCCTGCTGTTCTGCAATCCGCATTCCCTGTGCATCTGCCGCTTTGGAAGATAAGCTGCTTGATTTGGGGAGAGAGCCGGACAGACAAGGTTACGCATCTGGCAGGCAATCCGCTCCGCCCGAAGAGCAGCACTGACGCTCAGTTCCTCAAAATTTTTATCATAATTCTGGATATCAGTGACCTTCAGAGCGTAAACGGTATTCGTCAGTTTTTGCAGCTCCCCTTCCAGTTTTTCAAGCCGCTGGTAAATGGTTGGTGTATTTTGCGTCATAATAACCTACTTTCTCATGTAGTAACTGACAGCACCGGATTCATTTACAAGGCAGTAAGCGGCTACATCATCAATGGTGATTTTGGCAGCCTGGCTTTCGGATTCTAAGACAATCAGGCGTTTGGAACCATGTGATGGGATACTTTCCATCACATGATTGATCAGAGCCTCCTGTTCTTCACCGATATAGATGATTTCGTATTGTTCATCTTGCGAAAAGAAATTGAGCTTGATTGGAAATTCGCCACTGGTGTGGTATACAACACCTTTCTTAAAATCCAGCAGTACCCAGAAGCATGTAATTATAGCATAGTCAGGATTCTCAGCAGACTGCTGCTGTCACAAAGAAGGTCATGCTCTTTATCGTAAATGATGCGCTTGTTTGATGAGGCTGGTAATCAATGACTTGATAGACTGCTCATGTCGGGAGAAAAGTTGTAAAACCTGGTCATACCTCAGAGTATGGTAAGTGGTAATGAACCGTAAGAGCTTGGCTCCCTCTCCTTGATAGATTTCGTTCCTTGTTTTCATGATTGACTCCCTTCTATATATAATAGGAAACTTTATACATATGGCTGTACGTACAGGATACGTTTGGTATTGTAAGTATAGTGTACGTACAAAGTACATAGAACCTGCTGTCAGCGATTGAATTTACAGGTACAAAAAAAGCACCATCTATGGGTGCTGGAAATAAGGAAAACTATAAGCAATACCTATTGTAGCATGGGTAATTTTACGCTTCAATCGCAGAAGCAGGTCATTTCTGTGCCATTTTCACTGGTTGGCATAAAAAAAGCAGGAAACCATTTTGATTCCCTGCATGGTGTATTGTTGTGCTTTTGTGTAGTTCTAATGATTACTTGTCTTTATAAAATGCTTCGAAAGCTTGTGCGAAGAATTCGGCTGTACCATTGCCGTATTTTTCATCTATCATAGGTTTGATTTTTTCATTACGGTAATATTGAGCCTGTGCAACCATCAGACCGTGTTCTTTCTTTATCTGTGAAAGTTGTTTCATAAGAAAACCGTATTCGGAAACAAGTTCTCTTACTTCAGAAGAATCTGGTGAACATACTTTTTTAGCTGCTAATTTGTATAAAAGATTGTCAAATTGTTGGTTGTAACTTTCTGCAGCCTCTTTGCTAATAGGATTGTTGGCAACAGACAGGAATTGCTCTTTTCCTCCATACCACTCAACAACTTTAGCATAGCCTTTCTGCATTTCTTCTGATGAAACTGTCTTAATATAATGCTTTTTCCATTCTTCAATGCTTCCAAACTCTTTTACAGCAAGTTCTTTCATATTGTCAGGCATATGTTCAAACATAGTTTGGAACATTTCTTCAACTTCCGTTTTACTAAAAATCGCAAAATCCATTTTATTCTCTCCTTTCAGGATATCATCAATGCTGGCAATCAGATGTTCCATACGTTCTTTCTTTGCTACCAACATTTTTCTCTGCATTTGCAAGATCTGGTTCCTTTCAAGAGCAGGATTCTCCAGAACAGCTTTGATTTCTTTCAAAGGAATGTCAAACTCACGGAAAAACAGAATCTGCTGTAATATTTCCAATGCCCTATCGTCATAAAGCCGGTATCCCGCATCACTTTTTTGTGTTGGTTTTAAAAGCCCGATTTCATCGTAATAGTGAAGCGTGCGAACGCTGATACCTGTAAGTTCTGATATTTCTTTGACTGTCCTCATAGTTGCTGACCTCCTGTTCCTGATAAGATAACTGTACGCTATGACGTTCCGTGAGAGTCAATATATATTTTGCATTTTTTAGTATAACATTTTTATGATATTACGAAAAGCCGAGGAGATAGGCGATATGTATTACTCTGGAAAGAACTTGTTGAGCGTATCCAATGTCTCTTTTGCAGTAAATCCCCAAAGGATGGTACTGAGTGCTTCAATCGCAGCCCTGCGTTTCCGGTAATAGGTGCGGTAGGAAATATTGGTGATGTGGTGAGCCAGCTTATCCAATATCTCATCTGTATTTTTCATTTCCTGTGGAGAGAGAAAAGCGTAGTAGAGAATCCAGTAATACTGTTCCCCATGCTTGTGATTGTTCCGGAGGAGATCGATGGATGATTCCAAAAGCTTCAGCATCTGGTTGCTTCTGGCAATACTTTTTGCCCGTTGTTCGATGTCGCTTCCGGTAAGATCAGCCCCGGCAGCATAGATGGAGTCCAGAAATTTGTCGATGTCATTGTCGTATTGGAGCTTAACTGGTGCTCCATCTGGTGTACGACTACCTTCAGGCTGTAGGTTGCATCCCGGTATCTGCGTAAAAACTGATAGGTGTCGTGAAAACGTGGATCTTCTTCGGGTGAAGGAAATCCCTGTGTATTGCGGTTTGCCATGTCTATTCCCCCCCTTTCAGTGCAGAAGGCTCTGCCACGGCAGGCATCTTTTGGGCAGACTCATCCCCTGGACTTACGGACAACTCAAACCGATAAGCGGCATTTCCGTAGGGACAGATAATATTTAGAGTAAATGTATTAAATATATCTTTGCAGGCTGATAATGGAGATAATATATAGCGGGTTTTGGAGCAGTGGCAACATGGAATCCCTTGTGAATCCAATAGTTCTGCGACTTTTTGCACGATAAATTTCATGTGTGAATCTGGAACGCAGGAATCATTTTTTGTAACGGTGATTTGTGAGTCTGTGACAGTTTCTGAAACGCTAACAGAAGCAGAATCCTCAATAGTGATTTCTTCAGGTACATGGATTGGTAATTGCATCTTCATAGCGATCTCCTCCTTGTCAATCATAACGTCGCTGATATTAAACATCACGGACAGGTAATTGTTGAGATAAATTACGCTTCCGTGTTTTCCTGTAAATGAGATAAGTGTAATGTATTCTTTTTCCTCCAGTTTCTTCAAGAGTCGTGATACCGATGCCTTTGACAGACTCCACCTTTCACCCAGTTCATTAAAGCTGGTAAGGGGATTTCCGGTATTATCCCGGTAATAGACAATGGGACCGGAATCAGATCCCAGGACAGAGGAATCGTTGTAAACTGCATGAATCCACAGATCCAGAATAACATCCATTTCCGAGCATTTTCCAATGCCAATTAGTTCGTGAACTTTGGCAATCGGGAAAAAGAAAAACCCTGTATCTTTTTTACAGGGATAGTTGTATTCCAATACGGTATTGTCTTTGGGCCAGTCTGATATTTTGAATTTGACCAGGCGGTTTTTGCCGAGAAGAGAGTAGGTAATGTAATTCTGCTCTTCAAAAATCGAAGGATGGACAACGCTTGATGTTGGAAACGGCAGCGAAACCATTCCTGAAGATCTGTGACTGTGCAGATCCACTCTCCTGGACCAATGGTATAGGTAATGTGTTCCATCCGGCGGTAGGATGTGCGGTAATTTGCATAGGAGCATAATACCAGATAATAAAAAAGAAAAGAGCCCCCGGTAGTTCGGATGCTCTTGGTAGTGATTAAAGTTTGTATGAAGTCACGGTAAATGCGACAGCGTGGAAATTCCACGATTTGTTTGAGTTCTAATTTGTAATTCATGGTGATCTTCCTTTCAAAGTATATTTAATTGTAATCGGACTTTTCATAGTGTTGGTATCAAGAAGAAGCCGATGGAAGTATAGCAAGTAGTCGTGTCACTCATTGCATTTTTATTGCATTTTTAAAATTTAGATTATGTGGCTATGTTGCTCTTAACTGGTTAAAAAGCCTTTAAAATCGTCTATATGCGTTAATACTCCGTACTGTCTGTCTGGAGTTTGAATAAACAAAAATGCTTAGCAAATCCAGCGTTTATGCGGGTTTGCGGTACTTTTAAAAGTCTTTTGATAACAATTTGATAACGGTTGCATAAGAGCCATTATTCTTGTAATCCAGTGGTTTTCGGGTTAGAGAATGATTGACAGGTGGTTGTGCAACAAAGAAATCCATATTATTTAGAAAGCCCTTAGCTGTGGGTAAAAACTCATGGCTAAGGGCTTTTTGTCATGCTTATTTATTTTTTTGCTGACGCTTTATAAGAATATCCATCAACTCGATATCATTATGGGGTAATTCATCATCTTCAAATTCACCTAAATAAGTTACATCATGATATTTTTGACCATCATATTCGTAACCAGTGTAAGGATACCCCCTATCTGTTGTTCCGTGATATTCTTTGAACTCTTGTTTGGCTTCTTCGGCGGTGAAAGTGCTTGAATCGAAATAGATACCTTCTTTTTCTTTAGCCCAACCCATTTTTGTTGCCTTAAATAGATGCTTCATAGATGCTCCTCCTTTAAAGAATTTATTAGAGCGTCGCTAAGTGCCTGTGATGGGACTTTTGCCCATGTTTGCGTAGTATCAAATTCTGGGTAGTGGTAACGCCACTCATCGTATTTGTCTTTACTGATTTCCGCAGAAGATAGCTTGTCAGCCTGTTCTTTCCAGGCATACAACATTTTCCGGAGTTCGTGAGCGTCTTTACCTTTGGAAGTATCAACTTTCAGACAGATTTCTCCGTCTGATTCACTGACAGTCAGACCGTACAAATCTTCAAGGGTAAATAAAGTGTGCATCAGTCCGATATAGCTGTCAATGTCAGGCACATCGAGGGCATGAGGGGAAACATCCAGAGCCTGTGCCAGTGCAGCAGTAAGTTCCGCCTTCGGTTTTCTTGTTCCTGTTTCGTATTGTGCTAAACGTACATCGGCACTTCGCTCAGGAAAGCCGACAATCGTACCAAGATATTTTTGTGTCATTCCACGCAGAATGCGGAAAAAATGTATTCTCTCTCCAATCGCCATAACGTGTCCACTCCTTGTATGTATTTTACAATGAGTATAGCAGATATGTTTAGAAGAAGTCAAGATAATACAAAACAAAAAGTTTAATATTTTCCAAAAAGCCACTTGACACAAACAAATATGCTTAGTATAATAAGTTTAAATTAAGCAAATAAGTTTAATAAAAACAAAATGACCGTCCGAACAGTATAAACCGCCAAG
>ENA-OQEX01000030-OQEX01000030.1-human-gut-metagenome-genome-assembly--contig:-NODE-30-length-73412-cov-5.649041_pt1 | contig 73412 bp, 75 predicted proteins | sample MGYA00242802_ERZ504649 | MGnify/ENA primary metagenome ERZ504649 (study PRJEB26092, sample SAMD00036194) | human gut metagenome | host: Homo sapiens | study: EMG produced TPA metagenomics assembly of...
GGTTTTTCCTCCGCTTTCTTCGGAGCCTCCGGCTGCTTTTCCGGTTTTTCCGTTTTTGCCGGGGCAGGCTTTTCCCCGCTGGGAGCTGCCGCCCGTTCCTCGACCTTCTTTTCCTTCATAATTTCAGTGAAGTTATAGACGGAAACCTGCGGGTTCTTTACCTCCGGTTCCGTCTTTTTTTCCGGCTCCGGGGAAACGGAAACCTTCTCCGGCTCTTTTGGGGGAGTAGGCGGTGTTTCTTTGCCCGGTCCGGTATCCGTTACCGGCTGTTCCGGCGTTTTTGTGGTTTTATCATCTGCCATAAGCATTTACCTCCTGTTTTTTGGCATGAAAAAAGGGGCTCAACTTTTCAGTCAAGCCCCGTGGGAAGTTCCTCCTTTCTCCGCATGATACAAAAATACCGCCCGTAGTCTCATTTGGGCGGTACTTTGTGTAAGATTGACAGTCCATTATTAAGTTTTTTATTATGTTCCCTTTGTACACCGTTGCAACACAAACCATATATAAGCCGATGTATGTATTTGTGCCACTACAAAAATTAACGGAAAGAATATATACCATCTTCGTTTTGCAATCAAAGGAAAGCAAGCAACAATAATTGATGTAACTAGATACTGTCTAAGAGCATTCAACGAATGGCCCCAACAACCAAATGTTACAAAAATATAAAATGCGAACTTCAAATCACCACTATAATTATACAAAAAATACATCAATGGGAAAATTGTTAAAAAAGATGTAATTTCAATAAACACTCTGGGATTACTGGAAACATATGTATGCAAAAAAGACAAATATAATTTAAAAAGCCATTCTTCACCTATCTTAAATGTTGATAAGCACTGATTAAACGGCATCACATTTTCAAAGAAATGCATATAAGTTACAGTATCTCCATATGCATATCTTTGACCTGAAACGTACACTAATAGAAGAGTTCCAAGAATAAAAAATAATTTATTAGTATCTCGAACAATCGTTCTTTCACTAGTTATATTATACTGATCCACTGGTATATTGCCAATATAAAAAAGCAATAAAACCAATAATGGTGTAAAAATAAACACATTCATTAACTAATTCCCTTCAACTCGCATATGTTAAGATTTAGATTTTTTTATTATCACTAATTTTAAGAAAAAACCACAAGGAATACTGACAATTGTAAGGGCTTTTTCAGGAGATTCAGATATAAAGTGCTTGTTTTGGGCAATTAATGAACTAGACACATATTGGATACAAGCTTTAATTTTTTTGCCAAAACTTTCACTGTATTGCATTTGTATCTTTCTCCAGAAGGCAAAGCTCTTTGGGCATTTCATGTACTGCTTATACATAGTGTGCGAATTACCGTCTTCCTGGTATTCTACATCACACACTACTTCATTTAAAACAGCAAGTTTATACTTCTGATCTATCAATTTATATTTATATGCAAGTGCAAGATATTTTTCATTATCAAATACCGGATACTCAGGGACTGAATTAATAATATCAGTACGATAAATAAGCTTCTTATCACCTGAACCACCTGACGCATAATAACCCGACAATGTGGTTTCTGTCATATCTTTCGGAAAGCCTTTTCCTATAACCTTTCCCGTATTCATATTGGCATCGAGTGCAATAATACCTGCATAACCCCTGCTTTTAACCTGATTCCATTTGTTTATAATTTTTTCAACAGCGTTCTCAGATAAAGCATCATCAGAATCTATACAAGTATTGAGTTCGGTATGTATATTTCTATACGCAACATTGTGTGCGGTATGCATACCTCCGTTTTCTTTATATATGTACTGAATTTCGAAGCCGTTATCTTTTGATATCCAGTCTTTTACTAATTCAGCCGTATTATCAGTTGAACCGTCATCAACTATAAGCCACACGAAATCCTTGCATTTTTGGGAACACAAAGATTTATATGTACGACCTATTGTATGTGCCCTATTATAAGCAGGTGTAAATACTGTTAAAGTCTGCATAACTATTATTCCTCAACCGAATTAAAATAAAATTCTTCAAGTTTTACAACATTCTGTTTAACATCAAAACCTGATTTTTTTATATCATCTATCGTGTTTTTTCTAATCGTACCTTGTTTTTCTAAGACAACATCCGCCCACTCATCAATCGGCAAGTTTAAATCTAACGACTCAGCAAGGTCTGTAACTCTGCATTCTGACGGAACACTATCAGAAATGATACACGGCAATCCTGCAGCCTGCGCTTCAAGTGCTGCAATACCTAATCCTTCGTACAAAGACGGAAACAAAAAGACATCCATTGCCTGTAGTATTCTATTCACATCTCCCCTGTTTCCTAAAAAAACACGGAATTTGATAAACCAAGATTATCAACTTTTTCTCTTATATTACTCTGTCCGTTACCTGTTCCTACAAGAAGCAGTTTGGAATTTCTGTTTTTATCATGTACACTCTTAAAAACATCAATCAAAAACGGATGATTTTTGGGTGGATTAAATCTTCCGACATGTCCGATTACAAAATCAGATTTACTGATTTTCAGTTCGTCACGCACTTGATTTCTTATTTGACAGTCATACCGATATTTTTCAGCGTCAATTGCATTATTTAAGACAGTATATGCATTTCCGCCAAACATCCAATCTCCTGCCTCTTTACCGCAAGAAAAAAGATGCGTAGCTACTTAGGAATTAAATGTTTTGAAAGAAGCTTAATCGGATACTTTAAATTTTTATCTTGACTTTTTGAATGCGAATGTGCAATTCTCACCTTAACGCCATGTTTTTGTGCAATTTTCAAAGGATATGCACTCATGCAATCCAAATGTGAATGCACAATATCGTACTTATGATTATCAAAGAAGTCATCAAGCGCATTAAAATAAGCCTTAGAAAAGGGATTCAGCATAGGCATATGATAAATATGTCCGCCTAAAGATAATATCTCATCATCATAATCAGCCTTTTCCTGACGATGCACAAGAAAATCAAATTGAATTTTAGTACGGTCTATGTTTCTGTAATAATTCATAATCATAGTTTCAAGACCGCCACGCCCCATGTATGTTACAATATGTAATATTCTTAACATAAAATTCAATTACCCTTCATTTTATAGAATTAAAGTTTTAAAGCCTTTACTGTATCGTTTACAACGATTTTTTATCAAATTCGTCCACCATTTTTTGTCGGGCGTATTTACCCATAACTTCTCGTTTTGAAATATCTGTTTCAAGAAAAGCTTTCATTTTTTCATAAAGGCTGTCAACGCTTTTAGGTTCACAAAGCCAGCCTGTATATTCATTTTCCACCGACTCTCTGCAGCCCGGAATATCGGTGGTAATGACAGGTCTGCCTGTTGCCGAAGCTTCGAGATTTACATTACTCATACCCTCGTGATAGCTCGGCATTACAACACAATCGGCGGTCGCATAGTAAGGTCTTGGTTCTTCCTGAAATCCGTGGAATTTTACAACGCCCTTACTTTCAAGTAACTCAACTCTTTCCTTGTATTCATCTTCAAAAAAGCCTACAAGGTCAAGTACAAATTTATAGCCGTCATCGTGAAGCTTCTCAGCCGCAGAAAACAATTCATCCATGCCCTTTTCCTTCATGATTCTGCCAAGATACAAAAAATGCGGCGGATCACTTTTTGGGTAAGGCTTGCACTCATAAATTTCAAGATTGATTCCTGCGCCGTTCAAAATAGTTTCTTTCTCACAGAAATAATCTTTCTGTCAACAAATTCATCTGCATTAACCTGATTTTCAAAAAATACCGTTTTTACCTTTTTAAAGGCTGTTTTATAAAGAACTGTCGCAAACTGAGCAAGTCCGGGCTTTTGAAATGCCGTTCCTAATCCCTGAACATTCGCATAAAACGGAATATTTAACTTTTCACACATCAATCCACCGTAAACATTTGGTTTGATAGAGTATGTAATTACCAAATCAGAGTTTTCTTCCTGTAATATTTTTTTATAAAATTTCATAAGTGAAAAATCGTGAATCGGATTAACCCCTCTGCGCTCCATCTTAGTTTCAATACAACGCAATCCCATATTGATGAAATCCTCATGATGTCCTACAAAAGGCATACTAAGAACAACATCATAATTTTTCATAAGTTCTTCAATCAATTCTTTTCTGAAACGATACAGCATATAAGAGTGATTAGTAAGAATCATAACTTTTTTACGATTATTCTTCATCTGCAATTGCTCCTGTTCCGCCCTCAACTACACCATCATGCTTAAACACACTTACAACTGTCATAAAAAGACATTTTACATCAAAGACAAAACTGACATTATCACGATAAATCTTATCCATCTGAACTTTTTCAGGGATAGGAAGCTCATCTCTGCCGTTAATCTGCGCCCAACCCGTCAAGCCGGGTTTTAAATCATTTATACCGTACTCATCTCTTTCAGAAATCAAATCATCCTGATTCCAAAGTGCAGGTCTTGGACCGATAACCGACATATCGCCCTTAAAAATATTAAAAATCTGAGGCAATTCGTCAAGACTTGTCTTTCTTAAAAACGCACCCACCTTAGTTATATACTGTTCAGGATTTTTAAGAAGATGTGTAAGACAATCCTTGGGAGTATCAATTCTCATTGTGCGGAATTTCAGAATATTGAAATATTTTTTGTTTTTTCCTATTCTTTTCTGCCTAAAAAAACAGGACCTTCGCTCGTGCATTTTATTATGGCACATATCGGAAGGTAAAGTACTGACAGACACATTATCGCTGCAAGTGAACAGATAATATCAAGCATTCTTTTCACAATTCTGTTATAAAACGACATTTTTCTGTCTTTCATATTTAATACTCCTCAACCCAAAACTAACTTACGCAATACATCTATAGAATTATGCCACAGAAAGCATCAATAAGCAATAAAAGAGGAGAATATGGAAAAAACAATTGAAAAAAGTGTTTTTTTGAACAAGATACAAGAATAATTACGCAAGTTGCGCAAGATTTTTATGTTATTGTGCTTTGTATTCACTAAAGCAATAATAAAATATAATCAATTTTGGTTGCTTTGTACAAAATTTTTCATAAAATATAATAAATAAAAACAAGGTTGAACGAAAAATCTATGGCTTATTTTAGGTGAAAAGGCACTATATAATCCGCTATATTTACTGTGCAACAGTCCTCTGCACGGCAACCTGAAAGCTTACATATACACCGTGCTAAACCACCCAGCAACTGTCTTTCAGAAGTCAATCATCTGGCAAGTATCTGAAATTGTTCACAGACTTGTTGAAATGTGGGATTAATTATGATAAACTGACAATATAAGTCAGAGTACGATATAATTGAGGTAGGCACATGAAAATTTCAGAATGCACACTTTCAAAGGAAACACAAGACCTTTTATATAGATATTTTGCGGCTGCGGCAAATCTTTACGGAGTTATCTAAATCGGCAAACTTCTTAAAATTTACAACAGCCAAAACGAGCCTGTGAGCGAGGAAGATTTTCTGTCATTTGTTGAAAATATGAATTTTAAGGGAAAGTATTTTTGTGTGTTTAATCAGGACGATATTTACGATGACGGCTCAGAAACCCCTGCTCTTGAACAGGAAATTCTTGCAGAATATCTTTACTTTTTTGAATTTGATGATGATAGTCTTGATAAATACGAAATGCTGAAATATCGTCAAATCGGAAAGAAATTTTGCGTTCTTGACAAAGAGCAATTTCTCAGATATGAAGATGACTGCTATTTTAAAAAGACTCCCGATTTTCTTGAAATGCGTTCGTTTTTAAGAAATGAAACAGGACTTTCAAAAGATGACGCAGACGATTATGCGAACGATATTATGATTTGTTTTGCAACTCAACCCGACAATTCCGAAGAATCTGTATACGAAGTAATCATGGGAAGCGGAATCTACAACTGTGATGATATCGCATTCAGCCACCGAAAGCTTGAATATTTGTGTCAAAAAGTCATGTACACAAGTGCCAGACTCCATGTTCTGCTCGGACACACTCCCGAAGAAATTTTCGGTTAACAGGTAAAATAGCATACTCAAATATAGATATTGCAAAATTTATAGCGGCATATTAAGGCAAATTGGGAGGAATTTTGATATGATAAGGATAATGTTTGTGTGCCATGGGAATATTTGTCGGTCGCCTATGGCGGAATTTATATTTAGGGACATGGTTAAGAAGGGCGAGATTGCTGACAGGTTTGTGATTAAATCATCTGCTACGAGTACGGAGGAGATATGGAACGGGATTGGAAATCCAGTTTATCCGCCGGCTAAGCGTGAGCTTGCAAAACACGGAATCGGTTGTGACGGCAAGAGGGCTGTTCAGCTCAAAAAATCCGACTATGACAAGTACGATTATTTCATCTGCATGGACTCTAATAATATTAGAAACACTATGCGAATTTTCGGCGATGACAAAGACGGAAAGGTTTGCAAGATGATGAGCTTTGCAGGTATGAATCGTGATGTATCGGATCCGTGGTACAGCGGTGATTTTGAGCAAGCATACAACGATATTTACAGCGGATGCAAAGGACTTTTTGAAAAATTTAAAGGCAAAGCTTAATTTTGTTGTTAATATGCACAAAGATTTTTGATCGTATATGTGCAAAATCTAAAACACATTTAATTGACACAATAAATAAACGGTGTTAAAATTGTGACAGGTTGTCATATGACTGCCTGTCATATTTATTTTGGAGGATTTTATATGATAAAAAGCACCTTTTATAATCTTCCCGAAGAAAAGCGTCAGAGAATCACGGACGCAATATTCAATGAATTTGCCGGTTCGTCGGGAGAGAGAGTCAGCATAAACAATATTATAAAGAACGCAAACATTTCGAGAGGCAGTTTTTATCAGTACTTTGACGATAAGGTTGACCTTGTGGAGGTTATGACACGCTCATTTATCAACTTTTCGCTAGAAAAAGCCACAGAGGTTATCTCTCGCACTCACGGCGACATATTTGTAACTTATGATTTGCTTTTTGAAATTCTATGCGAATGTTCAAAGGATGCAAAACAAAGTATCATTATGAAGAATCTCATCAAAAATATAAAGGCAAATGACAGTCTTGTTTCGGAATATTTTATCAACCGTTTCAAGGGCGTTGCAGAGCTTGTCAGCGTTACAAACAATTTTGACAGAAGTAACCTTAAATATACTTCAGATGAAGATGTGAAGTGTCTTTCACAGATTCTCACTCAGGTGCTGAAGAATGCCGTGTTCAATGTTTTTGTAATAGGAAAACCTTTTGACGAGGTTCACAGGGAGTATCACAGAAAACTTGAAATTATCAAAACAGGTGCAATTGCAGATTAAGTTTAATATTCATGCAACCGGTTGCGGCCGATTTCAACAGAAAATGTAAACCTAAGTTGGTAGAAATTGCATTTGATATGAAATATACTCATAGATAAAAAGCACAAACAAAGGAGTAATCAATGTTATCTAAAATCAGCGTAAAAAAACCGATGACGGTATTGGTTGCGGTTGTACTTGTTCTGGTTCTCGGTATAGTGTCATTTTTCAAGATGACGCCCGACCTTTTACCGAATATGGACTTTCCCTATGCCGTTATCATGACCACCTACGCAGGTCAGACTCCCGAGGCGGTTGAAACAACGGTTTCAAAGCCTCTTGAACAGTCGATGTCGGCAATTGACGGTGTTAAGGAAATCACCTCTACCTCATCAGACAACTATTCACTTTTGATGATTGAATTTGAGGACGGCACAAATATGGACAGCGCAACTGTTGATATGCGTTCAAGCCTTGACACAATCAAGGGCAATTGGCCTGACGGAGTCGGAACACCGTACCTCATCAAAATCAACCCGAATATTCTCCCAGTTGCAATGACGGCGGTTGACTTTGAAGGCAAGTCGCAGACAGAGCTTTCGGATTATGTCACAAACGAACTTTTGAATGAACTTGAAGGCATTGACGGTGTTGCCTCTGTTTCTGACAAGGGCGTTGTTACGGAACAGGAAAATGTCGTACTTTCACAGGATAAGCTTGACAAACTTAATAAGAAGATTTCCGCTGCGCTCGATAATCAATTTGGTGATGCGGAGGACAAAATTGCCAAGGCTAAAAAGGAATTGCAGAATAATATCGGCAAAGCCAAGGACGGTCAGGGTACTGTTTCATCTTCAATTGAGCAAATCAACTCACAGCAGGAGGCTGTTTCAAAACAGCTTGCCGATGCACAGAACAAGGCTGAAAGCGGTAAAACACAGCTTTTGTCGGCAAAGATGCAGTTGCTTGACCGAAAGGCAAGCCTCACTTCAACAAAGACTTTGCTCGAAACCGCTTATCAGGGTTTGCTTGAACTGAAAACTACCTATGATGAGCTGACTTCCGAGCAGTCACAGCTTACGCAAAAACTTGAACAGCTTTCAAAATTCAACGAACAGTATCAGGAAATTGTTCGGAAAATGAATGATGCACTGCCCAACAGCGAGGAATACAAGGCACTTCAACAGCAGATTGACGAGCTTAACAAGGTGCTTGAGCCTTACGGAATCAAAGCTCCCGATATCGCAAAAACAATGCAGACAGTTCAGAATTCCATTAACAAAAGTGCAGAGGCAATTCAAAATGTTGAAATTTCACTTAAAAAACTCGGAACTTCGGGAGATGCAATCAATTCTGCATTAAGTGAAATGTCGGAGAAAATCTCACAAATCAACTCGGGTATTGCACAGCTTGATAACGCAATTTCAGGACTTGACGATAAATCGGTTTCGGTTGATTCCGCTCTTGCCCTCATTTCACAACAACAGTCAAGTGCGGACTTCAAAATGTCCTCTGCCATGTCAACTCTCACTTCAAAACAGAGTGAACTCAACAGCGCACTTACACAGCTTTCAAGTGCAGAAAAACAGATTGAAACATCCGAAAAAGAACTTGCAGATAAAAAGAAAGAGGCAAAAAGCAAGGCTGATGTGAGCAACACGGTCACACTTGATACCATTTCTTCAATTCTAACGGCACAGAACTTTTCAATGCCGGCAGGCTATGTTACCGATGACGATAACAATAAATTCATGGTTCGTGTCGGCGACAAGGTGAATGATGAAAAAGAGATGAAGTCGCTTGTGCTTTTTGACACAGGGATTGACGGAATAGGAGTTATTCATCTTGAAGATGTTGCAGATGTTTTTGTTGCCGATAATTCCGACGAAACCTTTGCAAGAATCAACGGCAACCCCGGTATTGTATTGAGCTTTTCAAAGTCAAGCAACACAGCGTCTTCTACCGTTTGCGAAAACATTAACGCAAAGCTTGATTCGCTTTCAAAAGAGGTTGACGGACTTCACTTTACAAACCTTTACAATGAAGGTGACTACATTAACCTTGTAATCAACAGCGTTTTGCAGAACCTCCTTATGGGTGCGGTTCTCGCAATTATCATACTTTTCCTATTTCTCAGAGATATCAAACCGACGCTCATTGTTGCTTGCTCAATTCCGATAAGCGTTGTGTTTGCAATTGTCCTCATGTATTTCAGCGGTGTAACACTCAATATGATTTCGCTGTCAGGACTTGCGATAGGAGTCGGTATGCTTGTTGACAACTCGGTTGTTGTTATCGAAAATATCTACCGACTGAGAAGTATGGGCGTTTCGCCGATTAAGGCGGCACTTAACGGTGCAAGACAGGTTGCCGGCGCAATTACGGCGTCAACTCTCACCACAGTATGCGTGTTCCTGCCGATTGTATTTGTTGAAGGCATCACCCGTCAGCTGTTTGTTGACCTTGCACTCACGGTTACATATTCACTTCTTGCAAGCCTTATTGTTGCGCTGACGCTTGTTCCGGCCATGGGACAGAGAATGCTCCGCAAGATGAAACCTAATTCCGCTCCGAAGGACGGAAAAATCAAGAAGGCATATGAACGCTCACTTCGTTTCGTATTAAAGCACAAAGTTCCTGCAATTCTCGTTGCAGTTGCACTTCTCTTTACAAGTGCAGGTCTTTGTCTGATGAGAGGTTTCAGCTTTATGCCCGATATGAGCAGTACACAGATTCAGGTATCATTGAAGCTTGACGATAACGCAACCTTTGAAGAAACAGTTAAAGAGGGCGAAAAGCTCAACGATTTGCTTTCAAAATATGACCAGTTTGAAACCGTAGGCGTTATGGCGGGCAACTCGTCAAGCCTTATGGGACTTACAGGCGGTTCATCGTCAAATGATGCCGGCTCACTTATGCATATGCCGTTCTCAAGGATGATTTTACAAAACAGAGCGGTGAGATTTCAAAGAAGATTGAAAAGGATCTTGAAAGCCTTGACGGTGAGGCTGCCGTAAGCGGCGGCACTTCAAGTTCAATGTCAAGCCTTATGGGTGACGGTTCCGTTCAGATTACGCTCTACGGTGACGACCTTGACACACTCAAAAGCACTGCCGAGGATATCGGCAAGACACTTGAAAAGGTTAAAGGCGTTGCATCGGTTGACAACGGCATCGGTGCTGTTTCTCCCGAAATCAAGGTTACTGTTGACAAGTCAAAAGCCGCTGAAAAGGGACTTACCGTTGCACAGGTTTATCAGCAGGTTGCCGCAGCAATTTCAACAGAAAAAAACGCTGCCACTCTTACGAATGATGACGGCAATGATATGAATGTTGTGGTTGTAAAGGACGACAGCGAAACCGTTACTCCGAAAAATCTCCGTGACATTGACATTACCTACAAGGATTCAAACGGTAACGAAAAGACAGTTAAACTCTCCTCTGTTTCGGATATTTCAAAATCTGAAACTATGGATAAAATCAGCCGTGAAAATCAAAAGCGTTATCTTAAAATCAGCGCCGAAGTCAAGGACGGCTACACGCTTACATCTGTTTCAAACAATGTAAAATCCGCAATGAACGATTACAAGCTCCCGAAAAGCTGTTCAATCGACTATGCAGGTACAGACAAAATGACAATGGAGGCAGTTTCACAGCTTATGCTTATGCTTCTGCTCGGCATTATTCTCATCTACCTCATTATGGTTGCACAGTTCCAGAGCCTAAAATCACCGTTCATTATTATGTTTACAATTCCGCTTGCATTTACGGGAGGTTTCCTCGCACTTTTAATCACAGGATTTGACATCAGCGTTGTATCGCTTGTCGGTTTTGTAATGCTCTGCGGTATCATTGTAAACAACGGTATCGTACTTGTTGACTACATCAACAAACTTCGTATTGACGGCAAAGAAAGAATTGAGTCAATTGTTGAGGCAGGTAAAACCCGTATGCGTCCTATCCTCATAACCGCACTCACAACCGTTCTCGGTCTTGTTGTTATGGCTCTCGGCATAGGCACAGGTGCAGAAATGATGCAGCCTATCGCAATTGTCTGCATCGGCGGTTTGCTCTACGCAACATTTATGACGCTCTACATCGTTCCCGTTATTTACGATTTGTTCAATAAAAAGGAACTCAAAAAAGTAAGTGACGAAGACCTTGAATTTATTGACGAATAAAACATACTAATAAAACACACCCCCGACTTAACCGTTTGGCACAGTCGGGGGTGTTGTTTTTTGAATATCAGGTCAGTCCTTTATAATATCGGCACATTGACCGTTTGTAAGACGGATTAAATCTTCTGGTTTTAAATCAATTTGATAACCGATTTTTCCTGCACTGACAATGATTTTCGGAATTGACTCTGCTGTAATGTGGAAGGTTGTCTTGAACTGCTTTTTCATTCCGAGAGGTGAACAGCCTCCACGCACATAACCCGTGACCTTTGTAATGTCCTTTACGGGAATCATTTCAACCGACTTTTCACCTACGCTCTTTGCACATTTTTTAAGGTCAAGCTCATGGTCAACAGGAACTACGAAAACATAATAATCTCTGCCCATGCCCTTTGTTACAAGAGTTTTGAAAACATAATCGGGATTTTGATTCATAAGCGTTGCAACCGTTACTCCGTCAACGGCATCCTTGCGTGGGGATATTCATGGTGAGTATATTCAACCTTTTCTTTGTCTAAAATTCTCATTACATTTGTCTTGATTTCTTTCATAAATACACAATCCTCCATGCATATTGCCATCTTGTTATTACCCTCACATAATACAACTTTTCGCATCGGATTTCAACCTTGATTTATTTGCAATTTTATTAAAATAATGTCAGAATAAATTCAGAAGTTATTCGAGGTGGAAGATTTCGTACAATCCACACGCCGATGGCTTGACAAAGGGAAACCTTGAGAGATGCAGGAGAGTTATACGCCTGCCGAATAACCGTAGCTTTGAAAGCCGCTCCGAATTTTTTCGGGACGGCTTTCTTCTGTTTTACAGACTAAAATATCGCTGTTTTACCCACAACACGCAAGATAATAAGCAAGTCAGTAAGCAAGACAGTAAGTAAGATAATAAGCAAGTTAATTTTTTTAAACACCGTATTATGCGGTGTTTTTTCTTTTATCGCAAATTAATGCTGTAAAACCACTCGCAAATGCGGTCACAGGGAAGAAAATGATAAAAAACTGGGCAAACTTTAATGTATGTTGATTGCTTTTTTTAAATAATTGTGCTACAATCTAGGAATAGAATAAACAAAATAGTGTATTCTTCAAAAATATTTTTATGCATTTTTTAACAAAGGAGGATAACAATGGCAAAAGATATGCTGGACGCCATTTACAATGCCGAAGAGGATTGCAGACAGCGTGAGGCAAATGCACGAGCAGAATCAGCAGAAAGGGTTGAACAGACAAAGGCAGATGCCAAACAGGTTGTGCTTTCGGCAAAGGAAAAGGCACAAAAGGATGCCGATATGCTTTTTGAAAAGACTGCGAAAGAGAGCAAAAAAGAGCTTGAGAAAGCCTCTGAAAAGGCAAATCTTGAGTGCGACATTCTCTCTCGGACTGCAGACAAAAACCGCAAGCGTGTTATTGACGGGGCTATACAAAGGCTCTCTCTTTAAAACGGTTGCAATGAAAGAAGCGTGGTGATAGAAATTGGCAAAACTTAAAATGAAGTCGGTTCGGATTATTGCCCTAAGACAGGACAGAAAGCGACTTCTTGAACATTTGCAGGATTCGGGTTTGGTTCAGATTGAAAAGACCGAAACCTGCAGAAAAGGTTTCGGCAAGATTGATATGACCTCACAAATTCAGATTTTCGAGCGAAATGTTACTCTCAGTGAAAACGCTCTGAAAATTCTCGACAGCAACTCTCCCGAAAAGAAAAGTATGCTTTCCGCATTTTGCGGACGGCGGGAGATTGATCCCGATGAAATCGGAGTTATCGCATCAAATGCAGGCGAAGTTATTGATGTGTGCAACAGAATTTGTGAGCTTAATAAACAGATTGCCGATAATGTGGCGGAACGGATTCGCATAAAAACCGCTCTTGCACAGCTTGAGCCGTGGAAGAATCTTGACATTCCGCTTAATGCAAAGGACACAAAAACAACGGCTGTTTTCATAGGCTCAATTCAAAAGGAATACAACGAGGTATCGCTTTCAAAGGCACTTGCCGAGGCTTCTCCGAAGCTTGAATTTGATTTTGAAATTCAATTTGCAAACGAGGTGCTTACCTGCATTGTACTTTTTGCACCGATTGCTCAAAAGGAGCTTGCGGAAAATGCTCTGCGTGATATCGGTTTGCAAAACCTGTTACGAACTCAAGCCTTACCCCTTTGGCGGAATCCAAAAAGCTTGTTGAAAGAAGTCACAAGCTTGAAGATGATACGGAAAATGCAAAAAAGGAAATCATTTCCTTTGCAGACAGACGAAAAGATATTAAAGATACACAGGATTATTTCAGAATCAGAGCCGATAAATACAGCGTAATCGGTGAACTTCAGCATTCACGGAATGTTTTTGTTATTTCGGGTTACATTCCCGAGGAGGACTGTGAAAAGCTTGAAAGGCTTTGCGAAAGAGTTTCTGTATGCTATGTTGAATTCGGCGATGTTGACGAGGAAAAAGCTCCTGTAAAGCTAAAGAACAGTCGCTTTGCAGCACCGGCAGAGAGCATTGTAAATATGTACTCTCCCCCGTCGCATGACGATATTGATCCAACGCCGTTGCTTGCGTTCTTCTTCTACTTTTTCTTTGGAATGATGTTCTCGGACGCAGGCTACGGACTGTTAATGGTAATAGGAACAGGACTTGCAATAAAGCTGTTCAAGCCTGACAAGGAAATGCGAAACACCTTGAAGCTGTTCCAATATTGCGGTGTTTCAACATTTTTCTGGGGACTTGTTTTTGCAAGCTTCTTCGGAGATGCCCCCGCAACCCTTTACAACTACTTTACGGGTGCAGACATTACGATGAAGCAAATCTTCCCGTGGCCGACAATTGATCCGCAAAAGGACGCACTTATGCTGATGATTATTTCAATAGCATTCGGTCTTGTACACATTCTTGTCGGTATGGGCTGCAAATTCTATGTTTGCCTCAGGCAGAAGGATTACGGCGGAGCGTTCTTCGACACGGGACTTTGGATGCTTATGCTTATCGGATTTGCCGTTTTGGCGGCAGGTATGGCGTTTGGTCAGACACTCGTCTATGTCGGAGCAGGCATTGCGATTTTCTGCGCAATCGGTCTTGTTCTCACACAGGCAGAAACAAAAAGGGATTCGGCAAAGTCATCGGCGGACTTGCCTCTCTCTATGACATTACAGGTTACATCAGTGACCTTCTGAGCTACTCAAGACTTCTTGCTCTCGGACTTACAACGGGAGTTATGGCTCAGGTGTTCAATATGCTTTCGACCATGTTCGGCAAGAGCTGGTTCGGAATTATCTTACTCATTATTGTGTTCATCATCGGACACGCAATCAACATCGGACTCAACGCACTCGGTTCATATGTTCACACAATGCGACTTCAGTATGTTGAAATGTTCGGAAAATTCTATGAGGGCGGCGGCAAACAGTTTAAGCCGTTCAAGCTCAACAGTAAATATATTAAAATTCAGGAGGACAAATCAAAATGAATGGAATATTTTTCGCACTTTTAGGCGCATCAATAGCAACAGCACTTGCAGGCGTAGGTTCTGCTCGAGGTGTAGGCTCTGCCGCACAGGCAGCTATGGGAGTTCTTTCCGAGGACTCATCAAAATTCGGTAAAATGCTCGTTCTCACACTTCTCCCGGGTACTCAGGGACTTTACGGATTTATCGTAGGCTTCCTTATTCTCGTAAGCGGCGGCGTTCTCGGCGGCACAGCTCCGACAATCGGACAGGGACTTGCATACTTTGCAGCATCGCTTGCTATCGGTATCGGCGGTATGATTTCAGGTTTTGCACAGGGCAAGGCAGCCGTTTCGGTATTGCACTCAGCGCAAAGGACGATTCAAACTTCTCAAAGGCAATGGTTTCCGTAACTCTCGTTGAGATTTACGCTCTCCTTTCATTCATCGTTTCACTTCTCGTTGTTATCACAGTTCCAAACCTTAACATCTGATAACCGACTAACGAAAATTATGAAAGAAAGGTGGAATCACTTTGAGCAGCGGTGATAAAATTTTAAATCGCATAAGTCTTGACTGTGACGAAAGAATCAGCCAAATAGGTGCTGAAACCAATGAAAAATGCGCACAGATTATGGCACAGGCAAAGCTTGATGCCGACAAGATTTCTGCCGAAATTGCCGACAGGGCACAGTCAAAGGTCAAGCAAATGCAGGCGGCTTCAAAGAGCCGTTGCGACCTTGAAACACGCAACGCTTTCCTAAAGAGAAGGCGTGAAGAAATTGACAAGACATACAGTGAAATTCTTAATAAAATGAAAAATCTTCCTGATGAAGATTACTTTGAACTGATTTACACATTTGCAAAAAAGTTAAACGGAATGAACGGTGTTGTGCTTTTGAATGAAAAGGATATGAACCGACTTCCGAAGGATTTTCTTGCAAGGCTTGAAGAATGCGGTGTAAAAGCAGAGCTTTCAAAAACGCCGTGTGACATTGAAAGCGGATTTATTCTTAAATGCGGTGACATTGAAGAAAACATGGACTTCTCGGCAATATTGTCCGAAAAGCGTGACGCTATCGAGGATTTTATAAATCAGGAACTTTTTAAGGCATAGGGAGGAATATGATGGCATTATCTTATGAATTTTCCATCGGCTCCGTCCGTGCTAAAGAAAAAAATCTGTTTACAAACAGCGACATTGAGCATATGCTCGGTTGTGAAAATGTGAACGAGCTTTGCAGATACCTCTCGGACAAGGGTTACGGCGAGGGTGATGACATTGAAGAGATTTTGAAATCACACAGCGAAAATGTGTGGGAATATCTTAAAAGAACCGCACCCGATTTTGCAATATTCAAACCGTTCTTCTATCTTAACGACCTTCACAACCTTAAAGCTGTTTTAAAGGGAACGCTTTCAAACAGACCGTATTCACAGCTTTTGGTAAAGCCGTGTACTTTCTCAGAAGAAACGCTTAAACAGGCGGTTGAGAACAGAAAGTTTTCACTTTTGGGCGAAGAACTTTCCGCACCTTGTGACAAGGCATATGAAATTCTTGCACACACAGGTGACGCAAGACTCAGCGATGCGGTTCTTGACAGAGCTTTTATGGAGCTTGTTCTGAAAACATCCGAAAAATCCGACAGCGAATTTATGTCCGAATATTTTAAAGCTACAGTATTTTATAATAATGTAAAGACAGCCATAAGAGGTGCAAAAGCCGATTGTGACAGGGATTTTCTTGAAATTGCAATCTGTGATGTGCAGGACTTCCCCCGTTCAAGGGTTATTGAGGCAAGCGTAAAGGGGCTTGAACCAACGCTTGATGTGCTGTCAAAAATCTCGGCATACGGCTGTAACAAGGCTGTTGAAGAGTACAAGGCTTCTCCGTCGGCATTTGAAAAATTTGTTGACAACAGGCTTATGAGCCTTGCAAAAGAAAAATGCAAAAGAAGCGGTGACGGTGCAGACCCGATTACGGGCTATCTGATTGCAAGTGAAACAGAGAAAAAAGTTATTCACATTATTGCAAGCGGAATCCGCACCAAGACAAATTATGAAACCGTAAAAGAAAGGTTGCGTGAAGTTTATGGCTAAAAATATTGCCGTTATCGGCGACAGCGAAAGCATAAAGGGCTTTGCGGCAATCGGCATGGACATTTATCCGTGTGATGACAACGAAAACGCACCGCATCTTTTCAGAAAGATTGCTGACGGTGACAACTATGCGGTAATTTTTATTACCGAGGAAATGTTCGGACTTGTTGAAAAAGAGCGAAAAAGATATGAAGAAAGGCTCATTCCTGCCGTTATTCCTATCCCCGGTGTAAAAGGCAATACGGGAATCGGCATAAAAAGGCTGTCGTCATTCGTTGAAAAGGCAGTCGGTTCGGACATTATCTTCAATGATTGAGGTGTAAGAATTTGAAATCTGGAATTATAACTAAGGTAGCAGGTCCTCTGGTAATTGCCGAGGGTATGCGTGATGCCGATATGTTCGATGTTGTGCGTGTAAGCAGTCAGCGACTTATCGGTGAAATAATCGAGATGCACGGTGACAGGGCATCAATTCAGGTATATGAAGAAACTTCGGGACTCGGACCCGGTGAGATTGTTGAATCCACAGGTGCTCCGCTTTCCGTTGAACTCGGTCCGGGACTTATCGGTTCAATTTATGACGGTATTCAGCGACCGCTTAACGAGATTATGAAGGTTGCCGGCACAAACCTCAAAAGAGGTGTTGATGTTCCGTCACTTGATCACAAAAAGAAGTGGCACTTTACTCCCCTTGTTAAAAAGGGCGACACAGTTGCGGCAGGCGACGCACTCGGTACTGTTCAGGAAACACACGCTGTTCTCCACAGGATTCTTGTTCCGAACAAAACAGGCGGTGTTGTTGAGAGCATCAGCGAGGGTGATTTTACAATTGATGAAACAGTTGCCGTTCTCAAAACAGACAAGGGCAATGTTGAGATTAATATGTGTACAAAATGGCCTGTTCGTGTGGGCAGACCGTACAAAAGAAAGCTCTCCCCCGACATTCTTCTTACCACAGGTCAAAGACCTATCGACACACTCTTTCCGCTTGCAAAGGGCGGTGTAGCCGCAGTTCCGGGACCGTTCGGTTCGGGCAAAACTGTTGTTCAGCATCAGCTTGCAAAGTGGGCGGCTGCCGATATTATCGTATATATCGGTTGCGGTGAGCGTGGCAACGAGATGACCGATGTTCTTAACGAGTTCCCCGAACTTAAAGATCCACGCACAGGCAACTCTCTTATGGAAAGAACCGTGCTTATTGCAAACACATCCGATATGCCTGTTGCCGCCCGTGAGGCATCTATCTACACAGGCATTACTATTGCCGAGTATTTCCGTGATATGGGTTACACGGTTGCACTTATGGCTGACTCAACATCCCGCTGGCAGAGGCTCTCCGTGAAATGTCCGGCCGTCTTGAAGAAATGCCGGGTGAAGAGGGTTATCCAGCATACCTCGGCAGCCGACTTGCACAGTTCTATGAAAGAGCAGGCCGTGTTATCGTAAACGGCAGTGATGACACGGAAGGTGCACTCTCGGTTATCGGTGCTGTATCACCTCCGGGCGGTGATATTTCAGAGCCTGTATCACAGGCAACACTCAGAATCGTTAAGGTATTCTGGGGACTTGATGCAAACCTTGCTTACAAACGACACTTCCCTGCAATTAACTGGCTGACAAGTTATTCGCTTTATACAGACCGACTTGCAGATTGGTTCTCAAAGAATGCCGCTCCCGACTTTATGGAGCTTCGTGGCAAACTTATGACATTATTACAGGAAGAAAGCGAGCTTCAGGAAATCGTAAACCTTGTCGGTATGGACGCACTTTCCGCACCCGACAGACTTAAGCTTGAAACCTCCCGTTCAATCCGTGAGGATTATCTGCACCAAAACGCATTTGACCCGACAGACACATACACATCTCTCGGCAAGCAGGTGCTTATGATGCGTGCAATTCTTGCTTACTATGACAAAGCAAAAGAGGCTCTTGCAAACGGTGCAGACATTGAAATGCTTGTCAACCTTCCTGTTCGTGAACGCATAGGAAGATATAAATATGTACCCGAGGATAAGGTTCGGGACGAGTTCGAGTCAATCAAGGCTCTGCTTGATTCGGAAATTAAGGATGTACTTGAAAGGAGTGAGGACTGATGCCAAAGGAATACCGCACAATACGAGAGGTTGCAGGTCCTCTTATGATGGTTAGTGATGTTGAGGGCGTAACATATGACGAACTCGGCGAAATTGAACTTCCGAACGGTGAAACACGCCGTTGCAAGGTTCTTGAGGTTGACGGCTCAAACGCACTTGTTCAGCTTTTTGAATCAGCCGCAGGCATTAACCTTGCAAATTCAAAGGTAAGGTTTTTAGGTCGTTCAATGGAACTTCCCGTATCTCCCGATATGCTTTCACGAGTATTTGACGGTCTTGGAAATCCGATTGACGGCGGTCCTGCTCTTATTCCCGAAAAAAGACTTGACATCAACGGAACACCTATGAACCCTGCCGCAAGAAACTATCCACAGGAATTTATTCAGACAGGTATTTCAGCAATTGACGGACTTAACACACTTGTAAGAGGACAGAAGCTGCCTATCTTCTCGGCATCCGGTCTGCCCCATGCCCAGCTTGCCGCTCAGATTGCAAGACAGGCGGCTGTAAGAGGCAAGGACGAGCAGTTTGCCGTTGTATTTGCCGCAATGGGTATTACATTTGAAGAATCCGACTACTTTGTTCAGTCGTTTAAAGAAACAGGCGCTATTGACAGAACCGTAATGTTTGTAAACCTTGCAAACGATCCTGCCATTGAGCGTATTGCAACTCCTAAAATGGCACTCACGGCGCTGAATATCTTGCATTTGACAGAGGAATGCACGTTCTCGTTATTATGACCGACATCACAAACTATGCCGACGCACTTCGTGAGGTTTCTGCCGCAAGAAAAGAAGTTCCGGGCAGACGAGGCTATCCGGGTTATATGTACACAGACCTTGCAACATTGTATGAAAGAGCCGGCAGACTTAAAGGCAAAGAGGGTTCAATCACTCTTATTCCGATTCTTACAATGCCCGAAGATGACAAGACTCACCCGATTCCTGACCTTACAGGCTACATTACAGAAGGTCAGATTATCCTATCCCGTGAGCTTTACAGAAAGGGAATTACTCCGCCGATTGATGTTCTTCCGTCACTTTCAAGACTTAAAGACAAGGGTATCGGTCCCGACAGAACCCGTAAAGACCACGCCGCAACCATGAACCAGCTTTTTGCCGCTTATGCAAGAGGTAAAGACGCAAGAGAACTTATGATAATTCTCGGTGAGGCGGCTCTTACCGATATGGATAAAAAGTACGCTGAATTTGCTGAGGCATTTGAGCGTGAGTATGTTTCACAGGGTTATGATGCAAACCGTTCAATTGAAGAAACACTTGACATCGGCTGGAAGCTTTTGCATATTCTTCCCAGAAGTGAACTTAAACGAATTAAGGACGATATGCTTGATGAGTTTTACGGTAAAGAATAATCGCATTGAAGGTGTTTGCTAATGGCAGTTATGAATGTTAATCCCACCCGTATGCAGTTGACAAAGCTGAGAAAACAGCTTGCAACAGCTACCCGTGGTCATAAAATGTTAAAAGACAAGCGTGACGAACTGATGCGCCGATTTCTTGACCTTGTAAGAGAAAACAAGGAGCTTCGTGAGAAGATTGAAAGAGAGCTTGCAGAGTGCAACAACCACTTTGTGAACGCAAGTGCGGTTATGTCAAAAGAGGCTCTGGACGCCTCATTGATGTCACCGAAGCAGAGAATTGACCTTGAGCTTTCTTCCAAAAATGTTATGAGCGTTGATATTCCGCAGTTTTCATCAAGCACACGAACAAGCAACGAGAGCGATATTTTTCCCTACGGTTTTGCGTTTACTTCGTTTGAACTTGATGATGCGGTTATGTCGCTCAACGAGCTTTTGCCCGACCTGATAAGGCTTGCTGAAATTGAAAAAAGCTGTGAGCTTATGTCGGCAGAAATTGAAAAGACACGCCGCCGTGTTAATTCGCTTGAGCATGTTATGATTCCGAGATATCAGGAAACAATCAAGTATATTTCGATGAAACTTGAAGAAAATGACCGCAGCAGTCGTACAAGGCTGATGAAGGTTAAGGATATGCTTCTTGACAAGGCACATCATTATTCGGAACACTATAATTAACTACACAACAATCAAAGGGGCTGTTAAAAAACAGCCCCTTGTTTGTCAAAAAATTCTGTAAAATAAAAAAATCAGTACATCAACTGTACTGATTTAATGGAGCGGATGACGGGGCTCGAACCCGCTACCTCCACCTTGGCAAGGTGGCGCTCTACCAGATGAGCTACATCCGCATATAATGGTGGGAACAACAGGGCTCGAACCTGTGACCCTCTGCTTGTAAGGCAGATGCTCTCCCAGCTGAGCTATGCTCCCACATTTTTATAATTGGAAAGCACTCCCGTTAAGGAGTGCTTTCGTTTTGGAGGCGACACCCGGATTTGAACCGGGGCGTCAGAGTTTTGCAGACTCGTGCCTTACCACTTGGCTATGTCGCCGAATACTGAGCAATGTCACTCAACAGGCATTATTCTATCATAATAAAATTCATTTGTCAATACTGAATTTGCATTTTAACAACAAAATTTAACGGAAAATTTCTACACTGATATTTTATGCATCAAACAGAAAAATGACACCTCTATTTTTGATTCCTCATAAAGCCCCGAACCCTCAAAGATGCAATACTCTGAAGGTTCGGGATTTTGGGGTTATCATACTTTTCTTAAAAAGAGAAGAAAACAAAATAAGTATCTTACACGCTCGGCTTTTCAAATGCCGAAAGAATAAGCTTTACACCGTAGATTGACAAAAGGACACCAATCATAAATCCGATTGTCTGTGCGGCAAATATAAGGTGGAAAAATCCGTAGATACCGCCGATTATGACGAGTATTCCGCAGAAAAGCGGAATAAGCCATGCACCTGAGGAAGATGCTTTTTTGACCTTGAGTGACATTGCAACGGACGAGATACCGTCCACTACAAGCCAGCCTGAGAAAATGCAGAGAATGATAACATCAAACATAAGTCTTATGCCCGGCATAAACATAGCAAGAATTGAAATTACTGCCGCTGCAATGCCGACAACAAGACCGAGTGTTCCCATTATCGCTTCACTCTGTTCAGCCTTTGCCTTTTTGCGTTTTGCAAAGTAGTCAATCACGGAGCATATTCCCCATACTCCGAGAAGGATTGTCACTATCCAACCGGCATTAAGGAAGGTAAGTCCCGGATAGAACATACAATAAATCGCACCGATTATCGACAATATGCCGAAAATACAATTAAATACTTTCATAGTCACCTCATACTTTAATTAGGGTTCAATAATATTGAAATACAGCGGGAATTCGGCAACGCTTGATGTAAGGGTTTTGATGATGTCACTGTTGCCCTCAACCTTTTCAATGCCGGCATCCATAAGTTTCTGATTGTTCTGTGCAATGCCGAGAATACCTGCGCTCTTGGTTTTGATTGTTGCGTCAGCCTTATCGCTCCACTTTTCCTGTGAATAGATAAGCACACCGTGATTTATGCGAAGAAGATATTTTGCGTTTTTATCGGTCACTTCAAGATTGATTACAAGATTCTGATCTTCAAGCTTCTTTTCGTCAAGACAGATTCCGAGATAATCCAACATTGTTTCGGTACTCATACCGAGAGCTGTTGCACCTGAACCTTCGGAATTCGGATAATTTTTTGTACCGTTACGAAGCTCATAAGCACCTGTAAGATAAGCGTTTCTCCATGCACCGCTTTCAGCCTGATAGCCGAGCTGTTCGAGTGCGTCTGCGCAAAGATAGCGGGCGTCTTTATTTTCGGGATCTGCATATACAAGTGTGTTTGTAATCTGTGCAACCCACTGATACTCTCCCTTGTCAAAGTCTTTTTTAGCCATTTCAAGGACCTTGTCTGTATCGCCGAAATACTCTACAAGCTTCTTTGAATATTCTGTCGGTTCAAGCTCATCAAGGTGAATGGGGTTTTCGTCATACCAACCCATATACTTCTGATAAACTGCCTTTACATTATGCTTGAGAGTTCCGTAATACTGACGAGTGTACCAAATCTTGTTGAGTTCATCGGGGAGTTCAATCATATTTGCAATCTCGGTTGATGTATAGCCCTGATTGATGTACATAAGTGTCTGTGAGAATATGTACTTATAGACAGAGGCTGTGTTTGCCATGTAGTCATTGATTACATCGTTGCCCCAATGAGGCCAGTTGTGAGCCTGAAAAACTACTTCGGCTTTGTCTCCGAAAAGCTCCTTTGCCTCCATAATGTACTGCGCCCACGCATTGCCGTCACGAACCTCTGCGCCACGGAGCGTATAGAGATTGTGCATTGTGCCGGAGCAGTTTTCTGCCATCCACAACGCCTTGTATTTTGGAATATAGGTGTTCATCTCGGCAGGCGATTCTGTGTTGGGAGTAAGCTGGAACACCATTTCAACACCGTCAACCTTGATAGTTTCGGTAGCTTTCTTCACCTCATAAGACGGTGAAATGTATGTTGTTGTGCCGCTTGAAGGGGTAAGACCGATACCTACCGACAAACTGCCCTTACCGCCCTTATCAAGCAATGATCCGTACTGAAAGTTGGTTCTGCGTTTCATTGCGTTTCCTGCAAAAACATTTTCTTCCATAACAGCCTTTTCGTAGCCTTCGGGAACGATAATGAGCGTTTTGCCGGACTTAATCTGTTCATCAAGCGGAAGTGATGAATCTGCAACATTCTTTTCGTCAATAAGTCCGCCGATACCGCCGTAGTGGTCAATGTGAGCGTGGCTTACAACAACAGCGGCAATATGCGCCTTGCCGAACTTAGATTCAAGCAGTTCAAGCGCCGCCTTTGCAGTTTCGGAGCTTGTTGTACAGTCAAAAACAATCCAGCCGTTGTCGCTCTTTACAAAGGTTACATTGGCAACATCGTAGCCTCTTACCTGATAAACACCGTCAACAACTTCAAAAAGTCCATAAAGCGAGTTAAGCTCCGTGTTTCTCCAAAGGCTTGGGTTTGCACTGTCGGGAGTTGACGAGTTTCTGATAAAGTCATATGCTGTCTGGCTCCATGCAACAGTTCCGTTCTCGGTTTTGATTTCGAGTTTGTCGGGTGCTGTTATAAAGCCCTTTTTTGCAAATTCCTTTTCCTGTTCATCGGAAAAGTCAAGAGTCTTATACACCTGTGCGTTTTCGTCAGCCGTATATTTTGACGCATCCTTTACATCGCTGTTGAATTTTGCGGATTTGCTGCTGTCGCTCTGCTGACATCCGCAAAGTGCAGACGAGGCAATCAATGTTGCCGCCAAAGCAAGGCAAAGCCCCGTTTTCTTTTTTGTTAATCATAGAATATTTCCTCCGTGTTTCTATCCGTCCATGATTTTTGGTTTAAGCTGAATTATAATAAATAATTGTCATTTAGTCCATACATTTGGCACAAAGTGAAAATTTTTGGCACGAAATGCAAATTAAAGTCACTATTTGCGATATTATGTGATACAATAAGAGTGATAATTATGCAGGAGGTACGGTATGAGGATTGCAATAGTTGATGATTGCGAAAATGAGCGGAATGAACTTTGCAAAAGACTTTCTCAAAGCTCATTTTCAAGGTCATATGATATTGAAATTTGCGGATACGGTAACGGAACGGATTTTCTGAATGAGGCAATGCAAAACAGATTTGACCTTGTTTTTATGGATATATATATGGAAAAGGAAAACGGAATTGATACGGCACAAAAGCTGAGGAAGTTTGACAAAGATTGTCTGCTTGTTTTCACAACCACATCAACGACCACGCACTTGAAGGTTTTAGGGTTCGGGCATTGCATTATCTTGTGAAGCCGTACAGCGATGAAGAGCTTGATATGTTGCTCGATGAGATTTCGCAGAAAATTTCCGTTGAAGAAAAATACATTGAAATTCCTTCCGCAAACGGCTCTTTGCGTATAAAGCTTTGCGACATTTTGTATGCCGAGCATTTTAAGCACTGCATACATATTCATTGTACGGACAAATCCGAAAAGTCTGTGCGCAGTACATTTGCCGAATTTGTAATGCTGTTTGATGACGGGGATAATTTCTTTGTGTGCAACCGAGGAATCATAGTAAATCTTGAACACATCAGGGATATGAACGGCAATGAATTTGTTCTTGACAACGGTGAAAGAATCTCCATAAGTCGAAGTCTTGTAAAAAACGCAAAAAGCACCTTTGGCGAATATATTTTCGGCAGGAGGGATTTGCATTGACAAATGTTTTCTGTCCGATGATTGAACTCGGTGCAATCATCCCCGGTGTTGTACTTGCATATTTTCCGATAAAAAAACATCTCAAACTATCAAAGCTCAGGCTGTTTCCTGTGATGATTTTATCACTTGTGTGCCTTTGCACATTGTGCGGTTTTGTTTGTTACAGATACAATCTGAAATCGTTTGTGCTTGCAATACCGATAGTGCTTGCTCTTTCGGCAGCATACTGTTGTTCACTCAAAACATCTGTGTGGAAATCGGTGAGTGTGTTACTTGCGGTATGCGGAGTGTTTGCTTGCATTGCGAGCATTACACGGGCGGTTGATTCGATAACATTTCCGCAGAACACAACGCCGTGGTTTGAAATTAAATCGGCTGTGCTGTTCAATATTCTATGCTGGATGTTTGTAATTCTTGCATGGTACCCTGCAACACACGGTGTGAGTGAACTGCTCGATGATGAAAACATTGCCCAGACATGGTATGTATTCTGGATTTTACCGATAATATTCATCTTGCTCAACTTTTTTATAATTCCATGGAATCCTAACATTCTCCATACAGGAAGAATTATGCAGGGTTACATTGTTATCAGCGTATCACTTCTTGTGCTGTTGCTCATTTTCTACGCTTTGCTGTATTTTATTGCAAAAAGTCTGAACCGCAATAACAAACTTGCTCAGAAAAATCAATTTTTGAATATGCAGAGGGCACAGTATGACGCATTAAAAGTCGCTATTGAAGAAACCCGTCAGGCACGGCATGATATGCGACATCACTTTGCCGTACTTAATGCTCTTGCCGAGCAAAAGAACTGGGAAGAACTTGAAAAATACCTTTCGTCAGCATCGCAGAATATTCCCGACACAGAGCTTGTACTCTGCAAAAACCACGCTGTTAATGCGATTATCGGACATTATTATTCAAAATACAAGAGCAATGGTATTCCGTTTAAACTAAAAATTGACATCCCCGAAAAGTTGACAGTTTCGGAATCCGATATCTGTCTTGTAATCGCAAATTTGCTTGAAAATGCATTTGAGGCGAGCATGAAGCTTGACAGAGATAAACGGCAGATTAAAATGTATGCCCGTCCGCATTCCGAAAATATATTGCTTATTTCCGTAGAGAATGCTTTCAACGGAGAGATTACCGAAAAGGACGGATTTTTTGGTTCGTCAAAGCGAAACGGTAACGGTATCGGTACGCAGTCGGTACGCAGAATTGCCGAAAAAGACGGCGGTTATTGCAGATTTTCTCACGAAAACGGAATTTTTACGGCGGATGTTATGCTGCACGGCAAAAACTGAATCGGACATTATAAAAGGGAAGAAACTTTTTTCGGTTTCTTCCCTGTTTTTTATTCCGTAATTTTATTTTCTTTTAGCGAATATTTTGTCACCGTGTTCCAATCTCGGCGGATTGAAATATCAGCGGTAAGGTTTGTGTTGTCATAAACAATCGACCATTGAGTATTGCTTGTTATATCGTTCGGATTCGGTGCTTGTGATGCCGAAACAAGAGCCTCCCATGCTGTTTCTTTTGTGTAACTATTATTCTTTTCAAGAACATTAATTATCTTATCATACCGCTCTCTGCCGTGACCGTAAACACCGTTTTTCTGATAAGGCTTTACAAAATTTTGTACATCACAAAAAAGTTTGTAACGGCAGGCGATTTTGTAACAACAAGCTTTCGGTCATCGCTGTTGCAATCGTACTCAATAACACGACCGTCACCGTTTGAATCGGTAACATAAAAGTGATAATCTCTTCCGCTTGAGGCAAACATATCGTATTTTTCAAAAAGTGTAACCGCCTCCTCGGTTGACGCAGCTCTGTCAAGTATAAGACGGATTGCAAGCGTTGTGGCGATAACAGGCTTTCCGCTTTGCTGACGAACCGGCTTGCTGTCAAGTGTGAGAACTGCGATTGACACGCCCTTTTCATTGATTCCGTCAAGGCTGATAAACGGTGAGAGCAAGGTTGCAAGCCTTGTTTCATCACTCAACTCGGGGTTGTTTGCACCTACATTATCAAGTGCCGCAAACGCAACCGACCTGTAGCCGTCCTTTGGCGAACAATACACAAGCATTGACGAGGTGTCGTTCTTAAAATCATAGTTTCGCCCCATCATTACGCTGGCGGGATTTTTCATCGTAAAGGCACTGCACCCGAAATTCGGCATTTTAAGATTGACGGGATAATCGGGCAGAACCTCCTGCACAATTGCACCGAGAGCCGACTCATCATCAAAAATCTCTCTGTCAATGATTTTATCAATGCTGTAATCGTAGCATATATCCATTTTATAAAGGTTAAAATCGCTGTAATCGGTCAGCTTTTTAACAGAATCAAGCGTATGCTTTCTTGCGTCAATCATAATGTATTCTCCTTAAAACGGGGTGTTTTCAACGCAATAATAGCATAATATTATTATTTTTTCAACAATTTTGAGTCGATTCGCAATAATTTTTTCATAAGAAAAATCGGAAAGACAGAATTTTTGATTTCTGTCCTTCCGACCTTTATTTTACATATTGAATTTTAAATTATTTAAGAAGATTATTGTCTGTAAAATAATCGATTCTCATAGAATGACGGACATCCTCAAGTGTTTTTGCGGCAGTTTCCTTTGCAACTTTACTGCCCTCTTTGAGAATATTGAGAACATCGGGAAGATGATTTTCCCATTCTTTTCTGCGTTCACGAATAGGACGAAGCTCCTCCTGCATAACATTGTTAAGGAATTTCTTAACCTTGACATCACCGAGTCCGCCACGCTGATAATGAGCCTTGAGTTCGTCAAGACAGCTGTAATCATTCCAAAATTCCGCAAAATGCTCGTCACGGCAGAATGCGTCAAGATAGATAAACACGGGATTGCCCTCAACCTTGCCGGGATCCTCAACACGAAGATGATTCGGGTCGGTAAACATTGACATAACCTTTTTCTTGATATCCTCGGGTTCTTCTGCAAGATAAATGCAGTTGCCGAGGGATTTGCTCATCTTTGCCTTGCCGTCAATACCCGGCAGTCGCAGACAAGCCTTGTTGCTCGGAAGAATAATCTGCGGTTCCGTAAGAGTTTCGCCGTAAACGGAATTGAACTTGTGAACAATCTCCTTGCATTGTTCAAGCATCGGAAGCTGATCCTCGCCGACAGGAACGGCAGTTGCACGGAATGCCGTGATATCAGCCGCCTGACTGATTGGATAACAGAAAAATCCCACAGGAATGCTTGCCTCAAAATTACGCATCTGAATTTCTGCCTTAACGGTGGGGTTACGCTGAACACGGGACACGGTTACGAGGTTCATATAATAGAAAGTAAGCTCTGTAAGCTCGGGAATCATTGACTGAACAAAAATTGTTGACTTGTTCGGATCTATTCCGCAGGCAAGGTAGTCAAGCGCAACCTGCAAAATATTCTGTCTTACCTTTTCGGGATGCTCGGCATTGTCGGTAAGAGCCTGAGCGTCTGCAATCATAAGGTATATATCATCATATTCGCCCGAATTCTGGAGTTTTACTCTCTCCTTGAGCGAACCTGCATAGTGACCGACATGAAGTCTGCCCGTAGGACGGTCACCTGTTAAAATTACTTTTTTCATAGGTTTCTCCTTTGTTTACCTTGATTCAAAGGCAAAATTCTTTTCTATGATTATATCACCATAAACAACAGCCGTCAACATTTGTAAAAAAGCTAAAAAGAAAAATATTCCATAATAATTCCCATATATTTTATGCCACAAAATTCGACAGAATGTTGCATAAGACACACGCAAAATTCATTTGACCGTTGAATTCTTTTAAAATAAAAATATAATATTCTAAAAAACGAGGGTAAAGAGTATGGAGTACAATTATCATAAAAATGCAGGACAGCTTGCATTCATAAAATTTGTAAAAGGTCTTGTGCATCTTCTTATTCGCCCTAAGGTTGAATGGAAGGACAAGAGCCTTAAAAAGAGCCTCAAGGGCAAGCCTGTTGTGTTTGTATGCAACCACACTCACCACTTTGACGGAGTTGTGATAAGCTCTGTACTCAGCAGATACAAGCCGTATATGCTTGTTAAAAAAAGCTGGTACGACAAGAGCGGAACAGGCTCGTTTATCCGAATTTGGCGCAGTATTCCCGTTGACTTTGACACCATGGACACAAACTGGTATGCGCAAAGTGAGGGTGCGGTTGAAAACGGATATTCAATGCTTATCTTCCCGAGCGGAATTGCAAGAGAGGGCAAAATGCTCCCGTTCAAGCCCGGTGCGCATTGCTTGCGGCAAAAAAAGGTCTTGACATAATCCCGATTGCATCTTTGGGTGAGTATAAAATTCTTTTCGGAAAGAGGCAGAAAATTTTAATCGGCAATCCGATAAAATCCGAATGTCCCGAAAATGTTCGCTACTCAAAATATGCAAAAGAAATAAGTGCCGAAGCCGAAAAGCAGGTCAAAAAGCTTTATCTTGAGCTTGAAGAAAAATACGGCAAAGGCAAGGTTTATTACAAAGAAGATTTTTCTTCGGAAAATTTATAATAAAATCAAAAAAATCAAATTTTTAAGTGAGGTAATTAAAATGAACAATGCTATTGCAGATCAGATTAAGGAAATGCTCGTAGAAAACCTTAGAATTCCCGAAAACATTCTTACATACGACTCAGAACTTTTCGGTGACGAAATCGGTCTTGACTCAATCGACTCAATCGAAATCGTTGCAGGCATCGACACACTTTTCGGTATTGATATGACAGGTGCAGACCGTGAGCACTTCCAATCAATCAGAGCACTTACAGAATATGTAGAAAGCAAGCAGGGTTAATATGGCTGACAAAAAGAGATGTGTTGTCACAGGACTCGGACTTATCTGCGGCGTCGGTGACAATGTAAAGGATTGCTGGGATGCCGTAACACTCGGTCACTCCGGCATTGATGAGGTTAAGTCGGTTGACACCTCAAACTGTTATGCACACAAGGGTGCAGAGGTTGACAAGGCATCGTCAGAGCTTTCTCCCGAAAACTATGACCGTTCTTCCCTTCTCTGTATTCATGCCGCAAACGAGGCTTTTGAAGATGCAAACATTGACGCATCCGAAAAGAACATCGGTGTTATCCTTGGTAGTTGTGTAGGCGGTGCGGCAAGCATTGACAAATATTACACAGACGAAATCAAGGGTAACGGCGGTAAAAAAGAAGATATTTTCAAAATGGGTGCTTCGGCAATTGCCAACAATGTTTCCGCTCATTTCGGACTTGAGGGCATTACCGCAAACATCGTCAACGCTTGTGCGGCAGGCACGATGAGCATCGGCTATGCCTGTGACCTTATCCGTGAGGGCAAGGGTGATGTGTTCATCGCAGGCGGTTCGGACAGCTTTTCTTCACTTGCATTCAGCGGTTTCCACGCTCTCCATGCGCTTGACGAAAACGCCTGTTCCCCGTTCAATCACAGCACAGGTATCACGCTCGGCGAGGGTTCGGGTATTCTTGTAATCGAAAGCTACGAACACGCTGTTGAACGAGGCGCAAAGATTTACTGTGAAATTCTCGGTTCGGGTGTAAGCAGTGACGCTTACCACATTACCGCTCCCCGTCCCGACGGTGAAGGTCAGATGAGTGCAATCAGAAGGGCTGTTGAAAGCTCTGCTCTTAGTTTTAACGATATCGATACATAAACGCACACGGAACGGTACTGCCAAAAATGACGAGGCTGAATTTCTTTCACTTCACACACTTTTTGACGGCAACGACCACCTTTCTGTCAGCTCAACAAAATCTATGACAGGTCATTGCTCGGTGCGGCCGGCTCAATTGAGGCTGTATTTTCCGTAAAAGCAATAAAAGAGAACCTCGTTCCGCCTACAATCGGCTACTCCGATGAAGATTTGAAGGTGCTTTCCGAAAAGGCGGGCAACATTGACTTTATTCCGAACAAAAGCCACACAAAAGATGTTCACTATGCAATGTCAAACTCATTTGCATTCGGCGGCAACAACGCAAGCATCATTTTCTCGGACAACAAGCATGATATTCCCGACAACAGTAAAAATGAAAAAATTTACATTACGGGCATTTCAAAGCTTACAGGCACAAAGACCGATGAACACAGCCTTAACTGCAACCTCACCTCCGAGGATTATGACAAACACGGAATCAAGGTTGCATTTTACAGAAAGCTTGACCGTTTCAGCCAGCTCCAGCTTTTGAGCGGTATGGACGCACTTGCAGACGCTGACATAAAAATTGACAAAGACAACGAATATAAAACAGGTATTGTAATTGGCACGGCTGACGGCCCTATGACCGAAATTGTTGATTTCCAGAAAAAGGCAATCACAAGAGGTACCGAAAAGGGCAGTGCTTTTTCATTCCCGAATACGGTTTACAATGCCGCAGGCGGTTATCTGAGCATTTTCTCAGGCATCAAGGGCTACAACGCAACTGTTGCAAACGGCAATCAGGCAGGACTGCAGAGTATTTGCTATGCCGCCGATATTCTTGCAGACGGCAACGAAAGCGTTATGCTTGCCGCAGGTACCGATGAAAATACAAAGACAAACCTTGAACTCTATACAAAGGCCGAATTGCTTGAAAAACCGCTCGGTGAGGGCTCTGTAACTCTCGTTCTTGAAACAGAGGAAAGTGCAAACGGCAGAAATGCACGCAAGTATGCAGAAATTAAGGGCTATGCACAGGCTCACCGCCCTGTATCTTATGACAACTCAGAGGTTGACAGCAAGGCTGTTGTTGAGGTTATCGAAAAGGCTTGTGTGAACGCCGGCATTGAGGCAGACAATATCGACTTTGTATGCTGTGATGACAGGAAGATTATCAAGACGCTTATGCCATGCTATGATGTATCGCAGGAAATCGGCAATGCAAGAGCCGCAGCAAGCGCAATGACAGCGGCATATGCGGCTGAGCTTCTTTCTGACAGCGAGAAAAATTACGAATACGGACTTGCTCTTTCAATGGGTGCGGGCGGAACATACTCTGCCGTAATCCTGAAGAAAGCGTAAAAATCGGAGGTAAATATGAGCAAAACCGCTCTTGTAACAGGTTCATCAAGGGGCATTGGCAAGGCTTGCGCTTTAAAGCTTGCAGAGCTTGGATATGACATTGCCGTGAACTGCAATTCAAATTTAGAAATGGCTCAAAAGGCTGTTGACGAAATTACAGCACTCGGCAGAAAAGCCGTTGCCTACAAGGCAAACACGGCAGATATTGACGAAGTAAAGGATATGTTCCGCAGTATTCAGCAGGACTTTGGCGGAATTGATGTGCTTGTCAACAACGCAGGTGTGGTTGACGACGCTTACCTTTTGATGATTAAAGACGAGTCACTTGAAAGAAGTCTTGACATTAATATCAAAGGATATTTCAATTGTGCAAGACAGGCATCGCTTAAAATGCTCCGCAAAAAGAGCGGAATCATCATCAACATCTCTTCCGTAAGCTCTGTTCTTGCAGTTGAAGGTCAGTCGGTTTACAGTGCAACAAAGGGTGCGGTAAACGCTATGACTCACACGCTTGCAAAGGAACTTGCAAAGTACGGAATCAGAGTAAACGCAGTTGCACCCGGTTTTATCGAAACCGAAATGATGAACGGCATTCCCGAAGAATTGCAAAAAAAGTATCTTGAGGCTATTCCCGAAAAGAGATTCGGCACAGTTCAGGATGTCGCAAATGTCGTTGGACAGCTTTGCAGTGACGATTTTTCATATATGACAGGTCAGGTGCTTGTGCTTGACGGAGGACTCAGCTTATGATGAATCTGCTTGAAATCAATCAGAGAATAAAACAAAGACCACCCTTTCAGATGATTGAGAGGGTGACCGAGCTTGAACCGAATGTTTCGGCAACAGGTATAAAAAATGTGTCGGTGAACGAGCCGTATTTTGCAGGCCATTTTCCCGACACACCGATTATGCCGGGAGTATTGCTCATTGAATCTGCGGCACAGCTTTGCAGTCTTGTATTTGCTCCCGAAAGCGTTGAGGAGGACAAGTTATATGTTCTTCTAAAAGTCAAGGATTTCAAAATGCTCCGCCCCGTTATTCCGGGTGATACGCTTGTCATCAGCGTAAATGTTACAATGTCAACAAAGTCGGCATTTGAATTTGCGTGTGTCATCAAGGTTGACGGTGAAGTGAGGGCAAAGGGAAATCTTTTGTTTACCACAATGGATAAAAATGCGGTTTACAAGCCGTCACAGGAGTGATTATGAAAGTTCTCGTATTAAACGGTAGTCCAAAGGGCGAAAAAAGCAATACTCTCAACATTACAAAAGCATTTCTTGACGGCTTTTCAGCCGATACGGAAGTTGAATATATCACGGTTAAAAAGGAAACAATCAAGCCGTGTATGGGTTGCTTTTCGTGTTGGAGCAGAACACCCGGCAAATGTGTTATAAAGGACGATATGCAGAAAATCTACGAAAAGATTAATTCTGCCGATATTATCATTGAGAGCTTTCCGCTCTACTTTTTCGGTATGCCGTCACAGATGAAAGCATTAACCGACAGATGTCTGCCGTATATGCTCCCCTATTCGGGAAATGTTGCCGAGGACAAAGAAGCCTCTTTCCATGAACTGCGTGATGAAGCAATGCACGAAAAGAGGCTTTTGGTTATTACGACTTGCGGCTATGTGAGTGCCGAACCGATGTATCCCGCACTTATAAAACAGCTTGATTTGATTTGCGGTAACGGCAATTACACGATGATAAAATGCCCCGAGGGCGAGCTTTTTATTGCAGAAAAAGCTGAAAGGCAGAGAAAGGCATACCTTGATTCAATCACGGAGGCAGGCAGGGAATTCTGCGAAAACCGCTGTCTTTGCGACGAAACAATGAAAAAAATTTCAAAGCCTATTCTCTCCCCCAAAGGATTCGAGGCAATTACTAAGGCTCATTGGAAAATGAGTTAATCAGCTTTTCGGGCGAACATATTCGGACAATGCTCCGAGAACAAACTCGTTGACAGCGTCTGCAAGCTTTTCGGAGCTTTCTGCACAGCCGTCATTGAACCAACGGACATAAACCGAGATGAATCCCGAAACGACAAACTCAACAAGGTATTTGAGTTTTGTTTCATTTTTAAAATTAAGCACAGGTCTTATTGAAACCTCGATAAATCTTTTCAAAAGCTCAACAGAGCGACCCGAGCCGAACACCTCGGGAGAATTTTTCAGAATTTTATTAATCTGTTCTTTATTTTCAACAATGGAAAGACCGATAAAATTCAGCTGATTCACAAGATTGTTGCCGTCACGGTCGGATTTTTTCGCATGGCTGATAACATCGTTGACTATATCGTAATTGATATCATCGACAACATCCTGAACCGTGTGATAATGGCGGTAAAAGGTTTTGCGGTTAATCATCGCCTTTTCTGCAAGCTCAGTCACCGTGATTTTGGAAACATTTTTTTCGGCAAGCAAATCAATCAGCGAATTTTTTATATTGGTTCTTGTTTTTACAATGCGAAGGTCAGTCACATTAGCGTCCATACTATCACCCCATAAAACAGTTTGATTATAGCACCAAAAATTTTTTGAGTCAACGGAGGTCCTTATGACAGGTCTGATAATTGAAGGCGGAGCAAGGCGAGGAATTTTTACCGCCGGTATAACCGACTGTCTGCTTGAAAACAAAATACATTTTGACTATGTTGCAGGAGTTTCGGCGGGAGCTGAGGTCGCCCTTGATTTTACCGCAAAACAGGAAGGTCGTTCCCGCAGGGTTATTATGCCCCACAGAACAGGCGATTTTTCGGTTCTCGGTTTTCTTTCAATGGATCTTGACAATATGATTTACAGATTTCCTTATCAGGACTATCCGTTCGATTTTGATACATTTTTTGCGTCAGATACAAACTGCGAATTTGTGGCAACCGACTGTGTAACAGGCAAGGCAAAATATTTTTCCGAGAACAAAAGCGAACAGCGATTGCTTGACTCCGTAAGAGCGTCCTGCACAGTTCCTATTCTCTATCAGATAAGCGAATTTGAGGGTGGAAAGTATGTTGACGGCAGTATTGCCGACGCTGTTCCCTTTGACCGTGCGTTTGAACAGGGCTGTTCCCGTGTGCTTGTGCTTTTGACAAAGCCCGAAAATGAGCCTTGCACGGACTATCGCAAGTTTGAATTTTTAATCAACAAAAAATACAAGGACTATCCGAACCTCATCAACGCTCTTATGACGAGATTTGACCGCTATAATGAGCAATGCAAAAGAATGAAACAGCTTGAGGAGGACGGCATACTTATGGTACTCCGCCCGTCACACAAGTATGTAAAATCATTTGAGATGAACACGGATGTGCTTGACGAGGCGTATAACGCCGGCAAGAATCTTGCCAAAGAAAGGCTTGCCGAAATCGAAGATTTCCTCAATGTTCTCGAAAAGAAATAATCAAAACAACAAGTTACATTAATATATCTTCCCAAAAAGCAAGGTGCAATTTCGTGCCTTGCTTTCTTTTTATATGCAATTTCAACAAGTAAAAAGTGTTCAATATGTGACTTATTCCAATTAAATAACAATAGTATTGTATAATGTCAAAAAACATGGTATATTCAGCATATATTTTAAAACACGGAGATTTATATGAAAAAGCAACTAATGATTTTTGACTTTGTGTGTCTTGGAATCGGAGCAATTTTTTTGACTTTTGTCGCCATACTTCAAAATTGCGGTATAAACATTACCAATGGAAGTGTAATCGGAATTGTCATAACAGTGCTTTTGTTTACTCTGATATTACTTAGCACAGCTAATGTACTCGGCTTTGACTGTACCGTTTCAAACATAACTTTTTTAAGACCAATATTACTGTTCATTGCGTTATACATTTTTTATTGTATGCCGTTTATGGGCTTTTTCGGAAAGTCGGGAAATGTGTGGAATAACATAATGATTGCATCCTTTGGCATTATGGCATCAAGATTTTTCTTTTATATTTCAAAATCAGCAATGGCTGAAAAAATGGTAAAATCACCCTTTGTTTACACTAAAGGTGCTAAAAAATTTTCAAAAGCAGAGTCGTTCTTTAAATTCTTTTCGGTTTTTATCGTTGCAATGACCGTAGCAATGATAATACTTAACATGACCACAAATGATATAGATATGACAAGCGTATTTTCCCGTTCATTCAAATAACAAACACGGAGCAGAAATTAAAATCTGCTCCGTTAATTTTTTATTCAAAAAACGATTCAATTGACATCCAAATCATTATGCAGTATGATTGTATTGATAGATAAACTTGGCTTTAGGTCAAGACCTTTTAGAATGTTTCGGAGTGATTTTATGTACACAATCGGTCAGGTATCTCAGATGTGCGGTATTCCTGTTTCAACCCTGCGTTACTACGACAAAGAGGGACTTTTTCCGCATATGGAGAGGGTTTCGGGTATCCGCAGATTTTCCGACAGAGAGCTTGAAACACTCCGCATAATTGACTGCCTCAAAAAATCGGGACTTGAAATCAGGGAAATAAGAAAATTTATGCAATGGTGCGCCGAGGGCAGTTCGTCCTATCCGCAAAGGCGAGAGCTTTTTGAAAATCAGAAAAAAACCGTAGAAAAGGAAATTGAGCGTCTTCAAAAGACGTTGATATGCTCCGCTTTAAGTGCTGGTACTACGATACTGCCATTGCTGACGGAAACGAGGACAGAATCAACGAAATGCTCCCGAACAATCTTCCCGAGGATATTCAAAAGCTGTATGACCATGCCCACAGCGATGACGAAGATTAATTTTGATAATTTGTAAATTCACAGAATTACGCTCTCCAAACGGAGGGCGTTTTATTTTGTGCTATTTTATTTTGTTCCGAAATATTTTATGTAGCTTTCAATGTTGCAGTTGATTTCTTCAAAAATTTTCTGCACCCCGTCAATTCTTAAATTTTCATAATAAACCTTTGCTCTGCCCTCTCTGTCAATTTCAATCAGCAAAACATTTTCACCGTCAACCTCAGCATAAACATTGCACGATAACTCCGGATATTTCACCTAACCACCTCGGTAATTTATATGTAGACAAGAGGTTGTCTGTTGCAAAACATTGAACAGAAAAAATTTTTATGATAAAATTTCAATATACTGTAACAAAACAGCAATTTGCGGATTTAATATACGGGAGGTGACAAAGTGCCATTTGAAGAATTTTACAGACAAAACTTTAAAACAGTTTACGGATTTCTGATTAATCTCTGTAAAAACAGCGACCTTGCAGAGGAATTGACTGCCGAAACTTTTCTTAAAGCATTTGAACATTACAAAAGCTACAACAAAAAGTACAAGCCCTCAACATGGCTTTGTGCCATTGCCAAAAACGAATATTTAAAATATCTGCGTAAGCAAAAGAAAATTGATGGTTTTGACAATGCAGAAATTGCCGACAACAGCAATTTAGAAGAAAAGCTTTCGGATAAAGACACGGCATTGCGAATACATAAATATCTGCATATTCTTGATGAACCGTATCGTGAGGTCTTTATTTTAAAAGTTTTTGCAGAGCTGTCATATAAGGAAATTGCCGAAATTTTCGGCAAAAAAGAAACATGGGTACGAGTCACCTATTACCGTGCAAAAGTCAGATTATTGGAAAGGCTTGGTGATGATAATGAATAAGAACTGCAACATAGTGCGTGATTTAATTCCTTTGTATTCCGATAATACCGCAAGTGATGAAAGCAGGAAATTTATTGAGGAGCATTGCCGTACTTGCGATGAATGCAATCGTATTTTATCACTTTCAAAAACCGAAATTGACAAAACGGCACACCTTGACGATGAAATTAACAGCGTATGGAAAAGTATTGAAAAGCAGAACAAAAAGAAAAGAATAATTAAAGTTGCAATTGCGGCTATTTTGGTTACTGTTCTTATCCCCTTAATTATTATCGTGGCAAATTATATGTACGGTGCTGACAACACAGGTACAGCGAAAAGCCCATATTTCAGCGACGAAATGCTAAATGAATTTGACAAGGGATATTCACAATCGGACCAAAAACAGCTTGAACCGCTTTTGAATGATATAAAAAATGTTATTGATTTCAACGGTGAATATGAAACCGCCAAAGGAAAATTCGGAGAACTTGCGTATTATTCATATGACCGTGTTGAGGGCGATTACACAGTCAAAGCTAAGGTTGAATTGAACTCCGCAAAGCTTTACACAGACACGGGATATATGTGGATTGAATACACAAAGGATTTATACACAGAGGACGGAACTTTTTGGATGACAACCGAACCCGTAAAATCACGAATTACCGTAATCAATAAAGACGGTGAATGGACAGCGGTCAATATTCAGTCGGAACAGTAAGGCTTGTTTTAAATACACCGATGTGTTATACTCGGGTTAGAAACTGAAAGAGGCAGAGTTATGGTAAGAGAAATTGTACATGATCCTATGTTTTTACAGAGAAAGTCGGATGACGCAACACAGGCAGATTTGCAGACGGCACAGGATTTGCTTGACACACTCAGGGCAAATTTTGACCGTTGTGTGGGCATGGCGGCTAACATGATAGGCGTTGCAAAGAGGATAATCGCAATTAATGACAACGGAAAATATCTTGTTATGTTCAATCCCGAAATCATTAGCAAGTTCGGTGAATTTGAAACCGAGGAGGGCTGTCTTTCGCTTGACGGCGAACGCAAAACAGTTCGTTACAAAACGATAAAAGTAAAATATTTCAACGAAAATTTCAAGCAGATAAAACGCAGTTTTTCAGACTTACCGCACAGATTATTCAACATGAAATTGACCATTGCAACGGGATTCTGATTTAAAGTTAATACAAATCCTTCTCTCCCCGACAGTCACACGGTACAATGTGTGGCTGTCGGGTTTTATTTTGCACATTTATTTTGCACAAAAGTTTTACTGCAATTTATTCATTGCAACTAATTTCACCGTCAATCTGAACCTTTTTGGGATTATTGTTTTGTAAAAATCGCACGAAATTGCATGGCAGATTATTTTGCAATTGCACTTTGAATTACATTGTGCTATAATATTAATACAATAGAAACATAGAAAAATTGTAATTAATCAAAAGGCGGTGATTTTATGAAAGAAATTACAAAAAATCAAGCGACAGCAATTTGGCAGATTTTCTTTGTATTGTGGCTTACTCTAGGGTCAATCGTGTGTTTTAATATTCATTGTATAACATCCGAGCCGCCGATATACGCACCTATGTTTGCAATAACTCCGCTTTATCTCATAGAGTTCTATTTTGACCACCCCTACACCGTACAGGCAATTCTGTTTCAAAATTTTGTACTAATATTGATGCCCGCACTGCTTTGGTTTTTAACATACAAATCAGTATTCAAAAACAAAAAATCCGCAAACACAATCATTCTTATGATTATGATTCCCGACACAGTTGTGTCATCATTTTACGGCTTATTTTTTGCATTGGGGTATTTGTTTCTCTACAGTCACAATGCACTGTTGTTAGCATTTTACCTAATCAATTTAATAATAAAAATCGGATTAATTTTTGTAACGGTTAAAAGAGATTAAAAGGCGGTGAGATTATGAAAAGCAATAAAACTCTCAAGTACACAGGAATAATACAAGGTGTACTCATTGCAACTCTGTTACTGCTTGCCATTTGGATTCAAGTGACATTTTTGTATAACTACTATTGTGAAGATTCTTCTTTTTGGGCAATCCACGGCGACTACCCGGTCCTATTCATTTTCAACACTCTTTTTACAACCTTTGCATCTTTCTCAAGCTTGTTAGAAAATTATGTTTTATATGTTATTTTTGAAATTATGGATATTGCATCGTTGGTATTGCCCGTATATCTCGTTTACAAATCCATACGCAGTAAAAGCACGATGGCAAACGGATTGATTATTATATCATCTGCTGTTACTTTTATGATTATGGTTGCTTACGGAGTTTATACCCTTCTTGACATAATTCGCGGTGCTGAAACATTCAATATTTACAGCATAATTTTCATCTTCATAATGTTGATAAAAGTTACTCTGTGCATTGTTTCACTGCTCAGAATAAGGGCAATTAACAACGCAGTCGAATAGTATTACATATAAACAACACAGTTTACGGCTGTCTTGTTTTGTTATTTATTAAAATTTCTTCATTGTATAACCCTTTCCCTACAAAATCTACAGGGACAGTTGCTGTGAACATTGACATATATTGCTGATTTAATATCCCAAATTTAATATTGCTAATTTGGAATTATAATGGTATAATTCGTGTAGATGTTGCGGAGGTGTTGTTGTGAAAAAATTTGTATCGTTTTTGCTTGCTCTTATGATGATTTTCTGGAGCAGTACCCTTGCTTTTGCAACTGACAAAACAGACACACAAGACAACTCCACCTCCGATGAATCGGACGGCGGTGCAATGCCTACAGATTTTGCGATAATTCTTCTGCTTATCGCCGGCGGTACGGCAGTCGCAAGCTTTAAACGCCACAGAAATGACCGTGACGATTACGATGAACCCGATGATGACACGGAAGAAGAAATTTGATTTTACATTATTAAAAACAACAAAGCCGACAGAATACAATCGCTGTATCTGCCGGCTTGCTTATTTTTAATTAAATTATTGTTGAACCTCAAGAAGTTTTTTGTTCACTCTGTTTGTAACATCAAGATAATATGCAAGGTCAGCAGATGAAAGTTCGTCCTCATCAATTTTTGAAACCTTGTCCATATATGTGTTGTACTGACTCAAAAGTTCGGTATATTCGGAAAGCATTGTTACATCATTTGCATCATAGCTTTTCATAAAGTCAACATACTTGTCCATAAACTCTTCGTACTCGTCCATTGTTTCTTTGAAGGATGAAGAAACTTCTTCACTTTCGGAGCTTTCTTCCTTTGAACTCTCTTTTTTGGAGCTTTGCTCTTTCTTTGAACTTTCTTCCTTTTTAGGCTTTTCGGTTTCGGGTTCAGACTCAACATCACTTGATTCATCTGAAATTTCCGACACTACGGATGTTGATTCCTTCGCATCATCTTCTGAACTGCTGTCTTTTCCGCAGCCTGACAATGACACAGACATAAGTATTGCAAGCGACATTGCCACAACGGCAAATAATTTTTTCTTTTTCATAGTTTTACTCTCCTTAAAATATTTATAATAAAAAACTAAATCAATAGGCAAACACTACAAACGGGATTATTAAAATTAAACCTGCTAAGGTAAGAATTGTCGGAAGCGATTGTGTCGGGGATTTTATAACTCCCTTTCTGAACAAAACAGATGAGACAAAAAGAATAGTTTGCAATGCGGAAATTATTGCGTCAATTAAAAGTCTTGAAGAATATCTGAGTTGTGAAAATTCGCCCATTGCAATTATTCCGCATATTATCGCACCGATTATTGCAACAACACCGAAGCCGCTTTTTCTGTACGCTTCGTCAGCTTTTTTCTTTTCGGCTTTGCGTTCTTTTTCGTCCTCTCTTTCCCACTTTTTATATTCTATTTCTTTGTAAGTATCATTTCTGATGCGTTCAACCTCAACCGCATCACCATAGACAATAACCTCACTTGAACCGCAGTACGGACAATGCAAAGTTTTATTACTGCTGTCGCTGTCATCACACCGCCGCATTCCTTGCATTTCAGCTGAACTCGCTCGGTTTTGTCATTATTTGTAATCTTTGCACCGCAGTTTTTACAAAAAGAAGAACTGTCCTCAATTTTCTCGCCGCAATTACTACAAAACACAACATATCACCCTCAGTAATAATTTGTATTTATTATAGCATACTATCTTTTAAAAGCAATACTATCTTTAATAATTTATTATTTTATCCTTTAAAGAATAATATTTACTTGGTGATAAACAATGCTAAACCTTAAAGAAATAGGTAACAGAATTAAAAATACAGAAAGCAAAAAGGGTTCACGCAGGCACAGCTTGCGGAAATTATCGACATTTCAACAATTCATATGTCACACCTTGAAACAGGTTCTGTTGCAATGTCACTTGAATGTATGATAAAGGTATGCAATGCCCTTGAAGTTTCTCCCGATGATTTGCTGATTGGTGAATTTGAACTTAACAATAACGCCACAATAAAACAGCTTGCAGAAATAACCAAAAATCTTTCTTCGGACGAAAACAAACTGCTGATAGATTTTGCACTTTTGCTTGAAAAAAACAAACCTAACAGAAATTAAAAAAGCCGACAGAATACAATCGCTGTATCTGTCGGCTTATTATTATGCTTAAAAATTAATTCATATTATTGTTTAATTCGTTTGAAGAATTTATTATTTCTCTGATTTCATTTTCGGCTTGTCTGACTTCTTCTAAAAATGCTCTTGATGAAACACGCAGTGCACCGTTGCCCAGAATTATCATCTGTTCGAGTGCATCTGATGTTACTACACGCACCTTGTTGGTTTTGGCAAGCTTGTGAGAGGTTTTCTCAATAAACATATCGGCGGTTTCTGCCTCTTTGGTATATACAATGCTGATATTATTCACGGTTTCAACCTCTCTGTGTTCGCCCTTTACCTTGTACGCATCAAACACGAGAATAAGGTTGCACTTGCTGTAGCCCTGATAGTTGCAGAGAATGTTTATCAGAGCGTGCCTTGCACCGTCAAGACTTCTTTCGGAAAGCTCTTTGAGGTGTTCCCACGCAAAAATAACATTGTAGCCGTCAACGAGCAGATACTCCGTGCCGTCATACACGGGGGATTTTTTATACTTTTCAGCCGCCTTGTCAATTGACGAAACCGCCTTGACATGACGCTTTTCGGGAGCGTGTTTTCTGCGTGTCACAGGACCGTAGGTCTGTTCAAAAATCTGCATAAGCTCCTTGTCGAGAGCAAAAATATCGTCCTGAGTTTTGCACTTTGCAAAAGCGTTTTCGCTGTTTGTGCCGATTTCATCGTCTTTCGGAGCATCGAGAATACTCGGCAGATGCATATGCTCGCCGACCTCATTCCACGGCACATTGTAGCCTGCTCCGTGAGAACAGAACACAGAACCGCATGGATTGTCAACATCGGCATCACAATCGTAGCCGATTTGTGCAATAACTTCATCACTGTTGTGACACGGCTCATAGCCTTTAAGACTGCACGAAAGTCTGCCTCTGCCGTGAGTGTACTGCATAACTTCTTTTGTATAGTTGCCCATTTCGGACACGGGTGCAGTACCCGTGAGAACGGAATTTTCTCCCTTGGCTTCCGGAGAATTGAAAGTACCGCTCATCCGCTGAATATCTGACATTGCCCGTCCCACATTTTCGTTAGGCACTTCAAGCGTAAAATCATAAACAGGCTCAAGCAGAATGCTCTTTGCCGAGCGTAGTCCCTGTCTTACGGCACGGTAGGTTGCCTGTCTGAAATCTCCTCCCTCGGTATGCTTTGCGTGAGCTTTTCCCGAAACAAGCGTGATTTCAATATCTGTAATCGGCGAGCCTGTCAGCACACCGAGATGTGTTTTTTCACAGAGGTGAGTAAGAATCAGCCTTTGCCAGTTGCGGTCGAGCAAGTCCTCTTTGCAACGGGAATTAATTGTAATTCCGCTGCCACGCTTTGCGGGTTTCAAAAGGAGATGAACCTCTGCATAGTGTCTTAACGGCTCAAAATGACCGACACCCTCAACCGTATTTTCGATAGTTTCTTTATAGATTATACTGCCTGTACTGAACGATACATTCATACCGAAACGCTCTTTTATTATGCACCTCAGCACCTCAAGCTGAATTTCACCCATAAGTCGGATGTGGATTTCACCGAGTCTGCTGTTCCACACAACATTTAGCTGAGGATCTTCGTTTTCAAGCGTTTTCAGCTTTGTGAGAGCCGTATGGGCGTCTGTCCCGTCCTCTAATTCAACCTTGTAAGTCAGAACAGGTTCGAGTACGGGAACTCCGGAATTTTTCTCAACACCCAAGCCGTCCCCCGATGAAGTGAATGTTATTCCCGTTACCGCACAAACGGTTCCTGCAACAGCCTCCTCAACGGCTGTGAATTTTTCACCCGAATAAATTCTTATTCTGTTTACCTTTTCGGCATTGGTATTTTTTTCGCTTTGGAGAACCTCACGCACTTTTAGACTTCCGCCCGTAATTTTCATAAATGTAAGGCGGTTGCCCTGATTATCCTCTGCAATTTTATAGACCTTTGCACCGAACTCAGCACCGTAAGAGGGCATAACCGTGTATTCGTCAAACAGATTCAAAAATGCCTTTACACCGTCAAGTTTGAGTGCCGAACCGAACATACACGGAAAGATTTTGCGTTCCTTAATCGCACCTGTTATGTCGGTTTTTTCAACGGCATCTGTTTCATAATATTTTTCAAGAATTTTTTCATCACATACGGCAACACTTTCACGAAAGCCGTCGGAGTTCGGATAGGTGAAATCAACGCAGTTTCGTCAAGCCCTGTACGCAGCTGTGCCATAACGGAAAGCTTGTCCGCACCGTCAAGATCCATTTTGTTGACGAAGATAAAACACGGCACATTGTACTTTTTGAGCAGTTTCCAAAGTGTGCAGGTATGACTTTGAACACCGTCAGTTCCGCTGATTACAAGAATTGCGTAGTCAAGCACCTGAAGTGTACGCTCTGCTTCTGCCGAAAAATCAACATGACCGGGTGTGTCAAGCAGAGTAAATTCCGTGTCGTTGTACTTCATAACCGCCTGTTTTGAAAAAATTGTAATTCCACGGTCACGCTCAAGCGAAAAAGTGTCGAGAAACGAATCCCTGTGGTCAACCCGACCAAGCTTTGTTATGTTGCCTGAGGAGTACATCAGAGCCTCTGAAAGCGTAGTCTTTCCCGAATCGACATGAGCAAGAATACCGACTGCAATTTTTTCATCTTATCACCATACCCGAAAATTTATATATTTCTTTTAGAGAATTGTTTCCATACCGATTTTTTGAACCTTAAAACCGATACGCTCGTAAAATTTCATTGCACCGTCATTGCCTGCCCACACATTTAGCGTAACATTATAACAACCGCTTTTTCGGGCAAAATCAATAACATGGTTATACAACTTTGTGCCGATATGCATCCCTCTTGTATCCTCGTCAACACACAAATCATCAATATACAGGGTTTTTATATTTGTGACTGACTTGCTTTCAAGATTTTGTTTGAAAATACAAAAAGCATATCCTTTTACTTTTCCGTTATGTTCTGCAACAAAAATCGGCTTTTGCTCATCAACAATTATTCGCTCAAGCTCCTCGTCTGTGTATTTCTTCTCACCGACTGTAAAAAGGTCGGGGCGGATATCGCTGTGTATCTTGTGAACCTCAAAAAGGAGCTTGTCAAGCTGCGGTATGTCTTTAAATTTTGCCCGTCTTATTGTTACTTCACACATAATTTCATCTTCCAATCATATAAAAAATACCTTGTGCAATTTCGTTTTGCCGAAACCTTCAACATTTATTTTACCACATTAAAAATTTAATGTAAACAAAGCAAAAAGGCTTGCGACCAAAATTGACCGCAAACCTTTTCGGGAGTAAATATGAACGAAAGTAATTATCAGTTTTATGTTGTTATATAAGATTTTTGTAAAGCTCTTAAATTTCTTCAACACTTGCAGAATAAATCTATTTGTTCTATTATGCACCCGTATAGCTAAAATTTCAAGAATCATTTTGATATTTTTGTGTCTTTTGCTGTCATTTGCATTAAAAACTTGTACTTTGCAAAAAAATGTTATAATAGAATTAAGTAAAATTTAACACAATCAAGGAGTTGACATATATGTATGAAGAAATTTATGCTCAGGCAAAACAGGCTTGTAATGAACTTTGCGATGTTGCAAAGCTTAAAGAGGGCAGTATTGTTGTAATCGGCTGTTCTTCAAGCGAGGTTGCAGGCGGAACTATCGGACACAATTCAAGTCTTGAAACTGCTCAGGCTGTTTTCAAGGGTATATACGAAGTGCTTTGCGAAAGAAAAATTTACCTTGCCGCACAATGCTGTGAACATCTCAATCGTGCAATCATCGTTGAGCGAGAGGCTGTTCCGAACGCTGAAATCGTGAATGTTGTTCCACAGCCAAAGGCAGGCGGTTCGTTTGCCACAACAGCATACAAAACATTCAAAGATCCCGTTGCGCTTGAAGAAATCAAGGCTGACGCAGGTCTTGACATCGGCGGAACACTTATCGGTATGCACCTTAAAAGAGTTGCCGTACCCGTAAGACTCGGCATTGACCATATCGGACAGGCAATTCTGCTTGCCGCAAGAACCCGTCCTAAATTCATCGGCGGTTGCCGTGCCGTTTATGACGACAGCTTTTAATTTTATTACAATTGACGGGCGGCAGTTTTCGGACTGTCGCCTGTTTTTTATTACTGCTTATTAAAATTTCAACATATTACCTTGTTTTCCGCAAATTTGCGACATACAATATCAAAGAAAAGTTTGCATTTTTCACTAACTGTGGTATAATCTAATGAGATAATTTTTTTCTGGAGGTACTATGAGCGGTATAATTGTTTCTGTTATTGTCCCCTTTCTTGAGAGCAATAACAAATTAATAGATACTCTGTCATCAATATCCGAGCAAAAGAATATTAATCAAGAGAACATTGAAGTGCTTATTGTTGACGCAACAGACAAAACTTCAGGCAAAATTGCAAGCGGCAGTATGTCAATGTGCAAGGTGATTTATGCAAAGTCGGTTAAAAGCTTTGCCGATGCCTGCAACCTTGCTGCGTCAAAAGCAATAGGCAAATATATCACGGTGTGCAATTGCGGCGACACTTTCAGCGATAACTATTTTGAAAGCTGCATTCAGGTGTTCAACAAAAAGGAAAAAATTCCTTTTGTTGCCGGTCACAGATTTTGCGTAAACCCTGTTTTCAGAGAGAAAAAGGAATTTAGACTTAACAAAGGTCAGCTTGAATCAAGCGTTGTCAACCTTTTTGATAATCCCAACCTCATCAATCTTGAGCTTACGGGTACTTTTTACAGAACTGAAATTTTCAAATCATACAAAATGAACAACAAGCTCAAGTACGAAAGCGCAGACGATTTTGCACTCAGAATTCAGCTTGATTATCCGGAGTATGTATATCTTGATGAGATTGAATTTGACTACTTTATGCCGGTAAGCGATGACTTTATGTACTATGTTCCCACAAACTACAAGGACTGGTACACAGATTCGCTTAACAACTTCTTAAAGCCTCTCATCAATGACAGCAAGGACAGAGACGGAAATATTCCGCTGTTTATTCAGTTCTATATTGTTTTCAATATCACAACAAAGTTCCTTGCAAATATGAACAACCGCAACAAGCGTAATATGAACGATGAAGAGCTTGCGGTTTTCTTTGAAACAGCAAGAGAATGTTTTAAGTTTGCAAATGACGGTTTTGTTCTTAACAAAGACAAGTATGTTTCTCTCGGCTACAGCGAGGAAGCCGCCGAGATGTTCTATATGATAAAGCACAATTGTGTTTTCAAGGATATGCCTTTTGAATATTCCGAGGGCAAAAAAGAGGTTTACCTCAACTGCAACAATGTCTATATTTCTAAGCTTACAGACCAGAGAGTCGGTATGCATGTTATGGACTACCGTGACGGCAAGCTTGTTATTGACGGCTCGTTCAGACAGGTTTTTGACCTTGAAGATTTTGAGCTTTATGTTCAGTTTGGCGACAAAAGACAGGTTCTTACAAACACAGACCGTTATTCTCTGACAAAATATTTCGGCATCAGTGCGTACAAGAAATTCACCTTCCACCTTGAGCTTGAGCTTGACCCCGAAAATCCTCAGCAAACGGTTGCATTCTTTGCAAGATACAAGGATTCAATTATTCCGCTCAAGCTTTCATTCCTGCACCATTGGTCTAAGTTTACAATCAAGCCAAAGAACTCCTACTGGAGATTCAACAAGTATGTTGCCTATATTGACAAATCAAGCACAATTGTAATCTGCCACGCATCTGCTATGGATACATTCAAGAGAGAACTCAAGTTCCTCCCATATGTTTTCATGGAGAGTAAACGCAGCTTCATTACAAGAATTCAGTATTGGCTTACAAGACCTTTCTTCAAGAACAAGAAAATCTGGCTCATGTACGATAAGCTGTACAAGGGCGGTGACAGCTGTGAATATCTTTACAGATATTGTGCAGACAAAAAGGACGGCATTTCAAGATACTATATCATTGACAAAAACACTTCCGATTACAAGCGACTAAAGGCTGACGGACTCAAGCCTGTTAAGAACCGTTCATTCAAGCACAAAATGCTGTTTCTCAATACCGATATTGCGCTCATTACAAACTCAAATGTATTCCCGTTCAACGGCTACAGTATGGATCGTTCAAGATTCATCAGAGGTTTGTGCAACTTCCCGTCAATGTGCTTACAGCATGGACTTTCGGTTCAGAAGTGTGCAATGGCTCAGCAGAGAATTGTTGACAACACGCAGATGTACTTCCTTGCGTCAAAGTATGAGTACAAAAACCTGAGCAACCATGTTTACAACTATCAGGATTTTGACATTCTCAAGATGACAGGCATCGGCAGATATGACGGGCTTATCAATAACGATAAAAAGCAGATTCTGCTTTCACCCACCTGGCGTATGTACAATGCAATGCCTGTTACAACAAGCGAGGGTGAACAGAGAGCTTACAATCCCGAATTCAAGCACACAACCTATTATAAAATCTACAATGACCTTATCAATAATAAAAAGTTGATTGATACGGCAAAGCGTACAGGCTACAAGATTAAGTATGTTCTTCATCCGATTTTAAGCTCACAGGTTAACGACTTTATCCCCGATCCGTATGTTGAGGTTGTTTCATCGGTTGGCGATTTCAACTACGAAACAGCTTTTCAGGAGTCAAGCCTTATGGTAACTGACTATTCGGGCGTTCAGTTTGACTTTGCTTATATGAAGAAACCGCTTGTATATTTCCATCCGTCACAGCTTCCTGCACACTATGATGACGGCGGATTCTTCTATGATACAATGGGATTCGGCGAAATTTGTACCGAAAGCGACCAGCTTGTTGACCTGCTCTGCGAGTATATGGAAAACGGCTGTAAAATGAAACCAAAGTATGTTGAAAGAGTTGAAGATTTCTATCAGTTGACGATCACAACAACTGTGAGAGAATTTACAACGAAATCATCAAGTATCAGCAACAGGTTAACAAAGACAAATTAAAATAATATTTAAGCGGTCAGTTTTTTTGCTGACCGTTTTTGTTTTGCCAATACTCCTCAAACTCAATATACTTTTATTGTTTTTTGTACATATGTACAATTTTGTATATATTGTTTAAAAATTACTTGTTTTTCTCTTGAAATACTACACCGCATAAATTGTTATAACAGGCAAATTATGGTATAATTGGTATTTGTAGCAATGTTGCAAATTTTACGAAAATTGTTAAGAAAACGAAGTTCCTGTCAGAAATTGACAGACACAAATCCCCTACTTTTTGGGATTTCCGTTTACGGAGGATTTAAAAATGAGCAAAACCAAACGACAGTCCGGTATTGAGTTACTGCGAATTATTGCAATGATACAGATAATTTTTTTGCATGCGTATCAGTACGGATTACTTCATGACGCATCAAAGGCCGCAGGCGATATTGACGGTATATTGGTGACATTTGTATGGTCATTATGCAGAACCCCTGTTGATGTGTTTATTATGATAAGCGGCTACTTCATGATAACCTCGCAGTTCGATATAAAAAAGACCATACGGCGTGGCGGAAAAATCTACGGTGCAATGATTTTTTACTCGATTATACTTTCGATAATTTTCTTCATAAGCGATCCGTCGCTCATAAATATAAATTCAGTTATAAAGGCGTTCACTCCGCTAATGTCACGAACTTGGTATTTTCTGAGCAATTATTTGATTATTCTTCTGCTCAGCCCATTTCTCAACAAAATGCTTGCGTCACTTTCTAAAAAACATTACCTCTACTTTATGGGAATTGTTTTTGTGGCAGTAAGTCTATGGTCAACGCTTGCGGAAATTCACGGAATAAACAATGTGATCAGCGTCAACAAAATACTTGATCCTTATATGGGCAAGAGTCTTGGCGGATTCCTTTTGATGTACATAATCGGCGGTTATCTGAGGTTGTTTGTAAAGCAGAAACCGCTTGAGAAAAGAAAACCGAATTTCCGCTATCTCGGCATTTTCGTCGGCCTTTGCGTATTAGATTTTGTATTGGCATCTGTTTTTCCACAATACAAGCCGGCATTCGGTATGTTCAACAACCCGATTGTCCTCGCCGAATCGGCGATGTTGGTTCTCTTTTTCAGAGATTTCAATTTCAGCTCAAAATTTGTCAATACAGTAGCCGGCACAACGCTCGGTATATATGCAATCCACGAAAATCCGTATGTTCGTGATTGTCTGTGGAATGTTGCAAACTTCAGCAATAAGCACCTCTATGACACCCTGATTTACATTCCGATTGTAATTATAACAATTCTCCTCATATTCGCAGGCTGTTGCGTAATTGAGCTTTTAAGACTTAAACTCTTCGAATTTGTCGGCAATAAAATCAACGCCCGCAAATCCATAACATCCGGCAACCGCTGTACAAAATAATAAATCTTATAAAAAACAACACCGACAGATAAAGCTAAAAGCTAACCTGTCGGTGTTTTTATATATTCTTTGTACCACGCAAGCGTGGCAATGGGTAAAACCGGTTAAAAACAGGGGCAGCACTTTTGTATACTGTCCCGTTTTTATTTTCTTCTCTTTCGAACTATTTTACTTTCAAAATCATTTTTATATGCTAAATTTGAAATAAAAAAATAACTTGGATGCTTAACGCAAATTAATCTGTAATTTATATTATTATGAAAAATATTATAAAGAATTTTTTCAACATCATTGCCACAACAAACAATTAAATCAGGCGAAAGTATTTCAATCTCTCTTTTTATAAATTTTCTTCTTTCTTCATTTGCACAATAATTATTCAAATCATTATAGTTACATCGAGAACTACCTGCTGTTTTCTTTAAATTCATATACGAAATCTTTCGTAATACATCATAACCTAAATCAGTATTATAATAACAATTTGACATCATTACTATCCTGTTAGAAAAAAGACTTTTCTTTTGTGATTTATCGGTTAAAAAGTTTTTTATCCAAAAAATATCACTGTTATATACTCCGCCTGCATTAGGTTCTTTGGCTATAAAAAGTAACTTAGGGTTATTTTTTCCGTATTCATCTGAACATATAATACCATCTTTGCTAAATGCAAAATGTGAATCTGAACCAAACTCCTGACTGTCTGTCTTTTTCCACTCTTCAAATAACTTATCAAGCAAATTCAACTGATTTTCAAGCATACCCAAAACACCAAACCTTTAAATTTTAAAATTTTTCATTTCTGTTTTGATGAAGTGCGACATAATTTTTCCGAGATATTTTTTCATCATTTTGTTATAGCTTTCGGGATTGACTTCACCGCCGTATGCCATAACATCAAATGTTATTTTCGCCTCAATAATCTTTGCATTCAGCCTTAAAAATCCACAACGCTGATAGAATTTATAACGACTCATTCGCTGTTTTTGATTGGGGGCATTTTCTTCTTCAAGCTGTTCAATTGCAAGAAAAATCTTTTTGTCCTTATACAAATTTTTAAATTCATCAAGCACGGCGACTCCGATTCCGTGTCCCCTCTCCTTTTCGGAAATTGCATAGTAGTACACATAGACAACTTCGCCGTCCGTGATTGCATAGATAAGTCCAATCCACTTTTCTTCATCATAAATTGCGTAGAAATCTGCACCGTCATTCTTTGATTTTTTCATCAAAAGCCAAAACGGTACTCTCTCAACGGAAGGAAATGCGGAAAAGTATAATTCTTTTACAGATTTATAATCACAAATTTGTTTTGTGACTTTTTTAAAGCAAATCATAAAAATCCCTTTCGTTACTATAATCACAGGGAATATTGTACCACATAAAGGATTAATTTGCCACAACAGTTTTCGTCTTTGAAAGTTTTCTTATTTTAACATAATAAACCGCAATCATAAGGAGCATACTTCCTGTCCATGCGGCAGGACCGGCAACACAGATTGATGCGTAACCTATTACAGAACTGAAAATGACAGGCGTCATAATTCGCATAACAACTTCGATAAGCGAACCGATCATAGGCACAATGCCGTTTTTAAGTCCCTGAATTGTTCCACGGTATATAAACAGCATTGCAAGCGACCACTCAAACGGGCAGTTCCAGAACATAAACTGAACGGAATAATCAATAGTCTGCTGTGAGCTTCCGCTTGTGAAGATTCCTGTTATCGGCTGAGCAAAAATCATTGAAACCGCACCTATTACAATTGAATATGCAATGCAAATTAACAAGCAGAAATTAACGCCTTTTTTGATTCTGTCATATCTTCCTGCGCCCTCGTTCTGACCTGCAAATGTTGCGATAACCGTACTCATTGAGTTCATCGGATTCTGGATGAGGAGCTGAACACGGTTGCCGATTGTGTAGGCGGCAACGGCATATGAACCGAACTGATTTACGAAATACTGCAAAACCATCATTCCGATTGAAATTACTGAGTTTTGAAGTCCCATCGGGAAACCGACTTTTAGCTCATCCCGTACAGTTGAAGTCAAATTTTTAAAGCTGTTTCTGTTCGGCAAGAGCATTTTCACCTTGAAAAAAATGTACACACAACAGAGAACTGCCGACACAAGCTGAGAGATTACCGTTGCAATTGCCGCACCCGAAACATCCCACCTGAACACTATGATAAATAACAGGTCAAGTCCCACATTCATTACGGATGAAAAGAGCAACAGATAAAGCGGAGTTTTGCTGTCACCAACCGAACGCAGAAGTGATGCCGTAAGGTTGTAGAGCATTGTTGCGGGGATTCCGAGGTAAATTATTGTAAGATATCTGCTTGCATAATCGAATGTATCCGAGGTTGTTCCGAGCATTGTAAGCAGCGGATTAACAAGAAGTACAAACAAAACAGTAAGCACAACAGCCGACACAACGCCGATTATTATGTGGGCGGCAACGCTCTTTTTCACCCGTTCCATATCGTTTGCACCGAAATGCTGTGAAGTGATTACCGAACAGCCGGCGGAAAGTCCTATGAAAAATCCGAGTGCAAAAAAGTTGAGCGAACTCGTTGAACCGACAGCCGCAAGCTTGATTTCACCGAGAGTCTGACCGACAATCAGCGTATCGACAACATTGTAAAGCTCCTGTAAAAGGTTGCCGATTATTACGGGAATAGCAAAAAGCAAAATCTGACTGAATATTTTTCCCTGCGTCAGATTTCGTACAGACCTTGAATTAGCCATAGATATGCACACTTCTTTGTTAAAAATTATTGCAGAAAACAAACTGTAACTACAATATCCTTAATTTCGTATGAATTATAGCACAACAGAGTGAAAAAGTAAATCATACAATTCTAAAAAATACAAAGACTTTTTGCGACAAAAACTTTGCAAAATGCACATAGATTTCAGCTCGGAAAATAACGATTGCAATTATTTTATTTGCAATGCAAAAATATTGTTTCAAGCTATTTTCAATACTTTTTCGGTGCGGAATTTGTTAGTCAAATGACAGTATTTCACCGAAGTCGATGTCCTCATAGTCGAGCGAGCTGTAAATGTCTGTATCGTCAGACTTTTTATGAATTTCGTAATCATCACAGTCTTTGTCAAGGCTGTAGAGCATAGCTTCTCGTGTTAATGCGGCGTAGTCACTGTCGCTGAGAGAAAGCAAAGCACCCACAAATTCTTCTTTTGTAAAGCCATGGAAAATCAATTCCTCATTATCAAAAATAAAGTTTATAGCCTGTTCAATAACCTCATCGTTACCAAACCTGAACACAACCGGAAGCCAAGCCATTTGCTCATCCTCATCATAAGGAATAGCCCTGATATAATCAGAAAAAGTTTTTTCATCAAAGTGCTCTGCAATAATATCTGCCTGCTCTACTCGTTTGAAAGATGTAAAATCTTCAGCGGATTCAGCAGAATATTCTGTATAATCAGTACTCCAGTTAAGCTGACTTATATATGCGTGGAAAACTACAAAAAGGGTAAAATCATTTACCACATTGCCGGTTTCTTTCCAAGTTACTGTTACACATGGCACACTAAAATCTCGAATAGAGTAGAAGCTGTCATGGGTATCAATACCTTTGTATTCAAACGAAACAATTTTATCATTTGCATTTTCATTGTAAGGGAAAAGGTTTGTTTCCAGCTCTTTATAAAGTTCTGCTTCAATTTTTGATAACAACGCAGGAATTTCATATTTTGACACACATAACATATCTGGCATAAAATCTGGCATAAAAATCACCTTAAAAAAATTATTCAACGCACCGCTTTGCCGGCATAGCAGCTTTGTTGTGCTATAAGAATACAATAAAACTTTTAATTGCACAATGTATTTTCAGCAACAATTTTTTCAATGGTAAAAGTTTAGCTAAATGGTAAAATTGACTATACTATGGAAGAGCTGCGTTTGTGTAATGGGCAGAGAGCTTTGTGCAATACACAGAAAATTTGGCGATTTAATTGTATAAAATTACTCCCGGCACTGCTGATTAATGCGGTGTCGGGAGCTGCTTTTTATATATGAAGATGTTTGAGTACCGGAAAAAATTTCTTTATCTTGCACCAAAGAAGTATAAAACCCGAGCAGGCAAGAATGTCAACTATTGTCATAATCCACCAACAATAGCTTATACTTTGCAGTACAGGAGTATTGCTCCAAATTTGGTTTGAATAGCTGTTTACCGCATAATTGAGTGCCATAATAATTATGGTGTTCTTACCTAAAAAAGATAAAAATTTAAAATTATTCACATATTTGTAGCAGATAAAGAGTATTGCAGAGGAAACTGTAACCCCCCCCCAAATGTAAGAAAAGTGTTGTTTAAGGTGTTGTTGCAGAGGTCAACTCTTGGGTTTGTTACTATGCATAATGCACCGAGAGCTATCATAGAAAATATAAAAGATATACCATGGGTGATATTTTTCAGCAGATTTGATTCTTTGATTTTAAGTCCTATGAACATAAATGCCATACCGATTAGAGCAACATTGATGTGCCAAGGTAATTGAATATGTATAAATAAGTACAAGATATAGTCAAGCGTTACAGACAATATACAGATAACTGTCTGTACGGCTGTGCTGTTTATTTAGGCAGATAACATCTTTTTTGATGCTATCTGCTTTTACTTTTGTCCTTGTTATGCTGTGATTGATTTTCTTGTTTGTGGGATATAATTTTTGCGTTTTGATTTATCTGCTTTCTTGATAGAGGTGATTTTGTTTTACATACATCATTCCACGACAATGATTTGCAATCCCACATTTTATTTGGAATTACTTCCTGTGCAAATGGGACTATAAATTCATACAAGTAATTGTAAACAGTATTAAAATCAGGTTTTCCTTCAATACCCTTTAATTTGTTGTATGCGTGTTCAATTTCAGCTTCTTTATTATGGAAAGCATCAAATGATTTTATTTCCCTTCCTGCTCTTTTGCAAATATCAGAAATGTCCTTAGAATACACTTCCACACATTTAGATAACAGGAAAACATCTAATACATCTTTGGCTCTGTTTTTATATATAGCTTCTCCCGACAAGACACAAATCTTATCAGCCAAAATTTCATTTGGAAGTACTCCTCTGATTTTAGTTTGTTCATAATAATAGGTTTTGCTGTCAATCAACGGCTTAATGTCTATATCCATAGTAATAAATTTTCTGCCTGTGTTTTTATCAATAACACTTATACCGGCAGATTGTTTTTCTCCGTATTGCCGTGACGCAACAGCTTTATAGCATCTTTGTAAATCGCCAAAACTGTTATTTAAAGAATCAACTAAATAGTCCATAGACGGGGGTTGACCAATCCAATTCGCATCAATATCTTTCGTGGTTCGTTGAACTGAGCTAAGACCACTCTCGTTTAAAATCAGTTTAGTTATCAGACCGCCCTTGAACACAATAGGAATATCAGAGGTGGTTATTTGTCCGAGAATTTCGTACATCAGTTTTTCCTGTTCAGTCATATTACTCCTCACAATAATATTCTATCGCCATCTGCTTCACTTGATTAAAAACATCTCTGTTTTCAGGTTTAATTTTAAGATTGTCAAATGATTCATTGTTGGCGAAATAATAATTGCTCAATGCTTCAAGAAAAGCAAGCTCATCTATGTTGTCATAATCAGAAAGCATATCGTTTATAGTCTGATTAACAGTTGTACATAAAACACCGTCAAAATTGAGATACTCAATATCGTCAAATGAATTGACAATATGATATTCAATGTTATCAAATTGTCCCTCGTTCTGAGCATACACCTGTATCTTAGATTCATTGACATAACCATTGAATAATTCAAGGTACTCAAGTGCCGAAACTCCGCACAGGATTAAATCCGTACCTTGAACCACATCTTGTAACCAATCGACATTAGAAAGATATCGTGTACTTGTAATTGACATCATAAATATCACCACACTTCATTTTCTTTACATATTATTATATGTCAAAATCGGCAAATTTGCAAGTTTTAAGAACAACAAAAAAGAGCCGTTCAGAGCCATCTGAACGGCTGCTTTTTAAATTAATGGGTTTACCCAGTGCCACGCTTGCGTGGTACAAACAACCATCCGCTATGTGGGTGGGCATATTTTTTTCTGCAATATTCGTCAGAGATATTTTAAAGCTATTTAAAAATATTTTTAAATAGTTCTTGACTTTTCAGTAAATCAGGCTATAATAAAGCTACAAGCTATTTAAAATATTTTTTAAATAGTTCTTGACTTTTCAGTAAATCAGGCTATAATAAAGCTACAAGCTATTTAAAATATTTTTTAAATAGATGTGATAGGACTTTGTGAGGAGGTATCTGCTTGTCACTGAACGGTACACTTAAAGCACTTTCAGATCCGATAAGAAGAAATATTCTGACAATGCTGAAAGGCAAGAAAATGATTGCAGGCGACATTTCCGAAGAACTTGGAATTTCACCTGCATCGCTTTCATATCACCTCAATCTGTTGAAGAAAAACGACCTGGTGATTGAATCAAAAGAAAAAAATTATGTTTATTATGAGCTTAACACAACCCTGTTTGACGAACTCATAATGTGGCTTAAACAATTTTAGGAGTTGATTTTATGAAAAAGCTGAATAAAATTATGCTTGCACTTTCCATATTGCCCACTTTGCTTACTTCCGTATTTTTATTCTTTATGAATGACACCGTTCCCATGCACTACAACGCAAGCGGTGCTGTTGACCGTTACGGTTCAAAATACGAAAACTTCATTCTCCCTGCAATCATTCTGTTTATGTACGCATTTTACATGGTGTATACCAAGATATATACTAAATACAGCACAAACAGCGTTGAAAAGATAAATAACAATGTAAAAATCACTGCGATACTTGTGACATCAATCATTGCGGCTTTCAATATTCTTCAATTGATGTTTCTCATTCTGGCAATTTTAAAGCCCGACAGCACAACTTTTACAGATAATGTGCCGTTCATTATAAATACGGTTATGGGTTTAATGTTGATTATTGCGGGCAACTTTCTTCCGAAAACAAAACGAAATTCATTTATCGGAGTAAAAACATCATGGACTCAAAGCAGTGACTTGGCGTGGTATGAATCAAACCGAGCCGGCGGAATTGCCCTTGTAGTTACCGGAGTTTTGACAATCATTGAAAGCTCATTCATAAAGGGAATCAATTCAACATTTATTATGGTTGCAATTCTTCTGATAAGCATTGCCGTTGCCTACATCTATGCGTATGTTAAAGTGAAAAAATCCGCTTAATCAAGCACAAAACCGCTGTCGGGATTAAACCTGACAGCGGTTGTTTTTTGAAATATTTACTTATAAATATCCACTAAAATTACTGCTCTGCTTTTTCGGGGAGCGACAAAGCTTTGTCTTTATCATTTTTCTTTGTCAGCGGAGTCATACTCTTTGCACAAATCATCATAGTTGACGCATTATGCAAAAATGCCGAAACCGACGGCTGAATAACGCCCATAAAGCCTGAAAGCAAAAGTGTCGAATTGAAAGCAATTATGAAACGATAGTTTTTGTTGATTCGTTTCATAAGGTCTTTGCTCAACTTGCGAACACGCACAAGCGCACGCAAATCAGAGCCTTTTATGGTAATATCCGCAGTTTCACGGGCAATGTCGGACGCATCGTTCATTGCAACCGAAACATTTGCGGCGGCAAGTGCCGGAGTATCGTTGATACCGTCACCGACCATAATTACCTTCTGACCGTTCTGCTTCATTTCTTCAACATATCTGTGCTTGTCCTCTGGGAGAACCTGACACTTATAGTCGGTAATTCCGAGCATTGCGGCTGTCGCCTTTGCGGCTCTGTAGCTGTCGCCCGTGAGCATAACAACATTCTTTATGCCCTGTTTTTTGAGCATATCAATTGCCTGTTTTGCTTCTTTTCGAGGCGGATCGCTGATGCATAATGCACCCGAAAGTTCACCGCCGATTGCAAGGTAAAGCACGGAACATGAGCCGGATTTTTCGTCAATAATATTCTGCTGTTCCTTTGTAACGGTAACATTCTCGTCCTCAACAACAAAATGCTTACTGCCGATTATTGCACGCTTACCGTGAAGTGTTGTTGCAATACCGTGGGCAACAACATACTCAACCTCTGTATGCTCCTCGGAGTGAGAAATTCCTCGTTTTTCAGCACCGATTACAACGGCATTTGCTACGCTGTGCGGAAAATGCTCCTCAAGACAGGCTGAGATTCTGAGAACCTCGTCCTCGGTATAATCGCCGAATGCAACAACCTTTTCAAGAACAGGCTCTGCGTTTGTGAGAGTACCTGTCTTATCAAACACGATTGTGTCGGCATTCGCAAAAGCCTCAAGATACTTTCCGCCCTTGATTGTAATATCGTTGTCAGCCGCCTCTTTGACAGCCGAAATTACGGCAATAGGTGTTGACAGCTTGATTGCACAGGAGTAGTCAACCATAAGAAGTGAAACTGCCCTTGTGATGTTTTTTGTGAAGATAAGAGTTGCGAAAAATCCGATAAAGCTGAACGGAACAATTCTGTCGGCAAGAGTTTCGGCACGGCTCTGAACACCTGCCTTGAGTTCCTCGGAATTGCCGATAAGCTCAATAATCTTGCTGATTTTAGTATTTGACGCAAGCTGACGGACTGTTACAACAATACTGCCCTCTTCGATTACCGTACCTGCATAAACGGAAATTCCCTCACGCTTTAATACAGGCAACGGCTCGCCTGTCATTGACGACTCGTTTACGGTTGCCTCACCGTCTGCAACAACACCGTCAACAGGAATAACCTTGCCTGTTTGAACACGGATTTTGTCGCCGACACGCAGATCCTCAATCGAAATGAGAACATCACCGTCATCTGTAACAAGCCATACCCTGTCGGTCTTGATTGCAAGGCTGTCTGTGAGAACCGCCTTTGTCCTTGCGTGAGTATATTCTTCAAGCAAGCCCGATATTCTGAGCATGAACATAACCGTTGCGGCTGTTTTGAACTTGCGTTGACACAAGCATGCCACAACAGATGCACCGTCAAGCACATCTACGGTAAGTTTACCGTTCCAAAGAGTTTTGAGAGCCTTTTTAATATATTTTGCACTTCTGTAAAGAGTGATTGCCGTTCTTATCGGAGCAGGAAGGAACATCTTTGAAAGATAGTGCTTTGCAACAAGAGTGAAAAGATTGTCATGAAAATCGCTGTCAATCTTCTGAATTCCAAATTCCGCACTCGGTTCATTCTTTTTAAGAGCTTTAACATTAATTGCTCTTACAAGGTCGATAATTTTACTTCTGCTACCCTTTGTGTAATTGACAAGAATACCGCCGTTTGCAGAACTTACCTGTGCCGAATTTACATAAGGAGATGCGGTCACAAGATTATAGATTGCCCCCTCATACTCCTTATCAAATGCATATGCGCCGCAGCGAAAACGAATTCTCTGCGGCTTGTCATAGACAATTTTAAATTTCATTATTCTGTCACTTCTTCAGCGGCAGCATCTTCGTGAATACCTGCCTCTGTTTTAGCATCATAGCAGATATCCGAAGCTTCATCCTTCATATTCTGGAAAGCTGCCTTTGCATCTTTCTGAAGCTTCATACCCTTTGCAAGACCTGTAACTGCAAGACTGCGGGTTTTATCTGCTTTAAGTATCTTTTTGCCTACGATTACTGCTGCTGCGCCTGCAACTGCACACCATAATTTTTCGTTCTTGAATACTTTCAACATATAAAGTCCTCCTTTAACGCTCATATGCACAAATGTACATATATTTAAGTTGTTTTACACAACAACTTTACCATTAATTATATAATATATGACAAATTTGTCAAGAATTTGCAGAGTGAAATTTTCCGATTTTTTAAAAATTTATCCGAGAGCAACATCAAGAACCATCATCAGCGTAAATCCTATTGCAACACCGATTGTTCCGATGTTGGAATGTTTGCCGTTTTGTGATTCCGGAATAAGCTCTTCGGTTACAACATATATCATTGCTCCTGCGGCAAATGAGAGAAGATACGGCAACAACGGGACTGCTATTCCTGCAAAAATCACCGTAAGTACAGCACCGATAGGCTCTACAACTCCCGACATAATTCCGAGAAAGCATGACTTTTTGCGTGACGCTCCGCCTGCATGGAGCGGAAGTGAAATTATTGCCCCCTCGGGAAAATTCTGTATTGCAATACCTACCGCAAGAGCCAATGCACCTGCAACGGTTATTCCGGTATTATCGGAAATTGCTCCGACAAATGTTACACCTACTGCCATTCTCCGGGATATTGTGCAAAGTAACGGCAAGAACGAGCATAGTGTTCTTTGAAAGGCTTGAACGAACGCCCTCGGGATTGTCGCTGTCAAGGTGCATATGCGGTATAACGCTATCGAGCAAAAGCAAAAATCCAATTCCGAGCAAAAATCCGACTGTCGCAGGAATCCACGCAACTATGTTCTGACTTTCTGCCATTTCAATTGACGGAATCAACAACGACCATATTGATGCCGCAATCATTACTCCCGATGCAAATCCGAGCAAAAATTTTTGCAGCTTTTGATTGAGCTCTCCTTTTGAAAAAAGTACAACGGCTGAGCCGAGCGATGTTCCGAGAAACGGTATTAAAATTATAATCAGTCCGTTTAAAAGCATATTGACCTCCTCGTAGTTAGTCTTTGCTAACTACATTGTAGCACAATATATTTTAAAATACAATAGCGGAACAGAAAATCTCTGCTCCGCTGCATAATATGATATGTTAATCTGTAATAATTTTTATTGAACTGCCCGACTTTGTGCCGACAACCTCGATTTTGTTACCTATGCTGTTTTTCAGCTCGCTTATGTGGGAAATGATACCCACAAGGCGGTTGCCGTTGCCTGTAAGGTCATTCAGCGTTTCAATTGCAGATGCAAGGCTGTCGTTGTCAAGTGAACCGAATCCCTCGTCAATAAAGATTGAATCAAGTCTGATTCCGCCGTTTCTCTGCTGAATAATGTCGGAAAGTCCGAGTGCAAGCGCAAGTGATGCCTGAAAAGATTCTCCGCCCGAAAGAGATGAAATATCCCTTTCCTTGTTGTTAAAATTATCACGAACGCTGATTTCAAGTCCTGCGCTGATTCGCTTGTCACGGCTTTCGCCACGGACAATTTCATAGCGACCGCCAGTCATTTTTGAAAAACGCAGATTAGCATAGTACAAAACCTGTTCAAAATACGAACCCATAATGTAGCGTTCAAAGGTGATTTTGCTGTTATCGGAAACAATTTCACCGTTGGCGGTTTTCTTGAGATTTTCGTAAACATCGGCTATTTTGAGCTTTTCCTCAAAATCATTTTTAAGCTTTTCAACGCTGTTGTAAATGTTTTGATTATTGTGCAGACTTCTGTCGCCTGCGGTATAAAGATTGTCCCATTTTTCCTTTTCAGAAGTATAGCTATCAATCAGTTCATTGATTTTAAGGACATCTTCCCTTGGCTTTCCTTCAACTGATTTTTCACAGGCCTCAACCGTTGCCCGTGATTTTTTCAGAGAATCGGTAAAGGTTTCTGCCTCTCGTTTTAATTCTTTTATGGAATCTTCGGTCAACAAATTAAAATCGGGACATTCCAAGATATTATTCTCTGAAAGAACAATATCAAGCTCCGATTTTTTGTTTTCAAGTTCAGATTCAAAACTTTTCAGCTGTTTTGCAGTTTCGTTTTCAACAGAAACCTTGCTGTCAAAATCTGACTTTGCATTTGAAAGCTCGCTTTGCGCAAGGTCGATTTCCGACTTAATCTGCTCTGCCTTGTCGGCACAAGCCTTTGCCGCATTCAAAAGTTCTTCAACCGATGAGTATTTTATCTCCGCTTTAAGGCTCTCGGTTTCTTCTTTTGCGGAATTATATTTGCTTTTTGCGTCAGCATTTTTGCGGATTAATTCTGTATGAACAAGGTCAAGCTTTTTAAGCTTTTCATCAAACCTTGAGATTTCAGCCTTGCAGACCTCACGCTGTTCTCTGACTTTTTCAAGGTCAGAAGCTTCGTTTTCAAGTGCTTTTAATTGTTTCTTTTGTTCCGACAAAAGCTGTAAAATCATTTCGGCTGAAAGTGTTTCGGCATCAACCTCAAGTGCATTCGCAAATTCCGTAACATTTGTTTTTGCGGATTCTGATTCCGTTTCAAGCCTTGTGACCTCATTTGACTTTTTATGAACGGCATTTTCAGCAACTTCACACCTTGCCTTTAAAGCATCGAGCGTATCCTTGTCGGGGGCATTTTCGCTGTGTTTTGCCGGATTTGGATGATGCAATGAACCGCAGACGGGACACGGCTTTTCATCTTCGAGTGTGTCGGCAAGCACGCCTGCCATATTCATTATATAGATATTGTGCTTAGTGTTGTACTCGTTGTTGAGTGCCGTTGCCGATTTTGCAAGGTCGGCACATGCTGCTTTTGCATTAGTCAACCTTGCATTGATTTTTTCGAGATTTTCATATTCCGCAGAAAGCCTTTCAGCCTTGCCTGATTTATCTTTCAATGCGGTTATTTTGCTCTTGACGTCAAAAATTTTCTGCTCTGTGTCGCTGTTTTCTGAGATAAATTTTTCCGCTTTTGTCTTTAGATTTTCCGTATCCGAACAAGATTTTCTGTTGTCTGAAATTTCCTTTTCGGAATTTTGCAAAACTGATTCATATACAATCAAATTTTCCGTAAGGTTAAAATATTTTCTGTAAGTATCTTCCTTTGCACGGAGTTTTCCCGATTCCTCGTTTAGCGTTGCAATTTTGCCCTCAAGCGACTTTTTCTCGGCAAAAACATTCTGTTTTAATTTCAAATTTTCTTCGGCAGATTTTCTGTCTATTTCCGCATTTTTACAGTTTTTGAGTGCCGAATCATATCTTTTCCGTGACTCGGCAAAGCTATCATATTTTGGCTTTACGGAGTGCAGTATTTTTTCGTCATTCTCAGCTTTTTTGAGCATTTCATCATAATGCGTTTTGCTCTGCAAAAGCTGTTCGAGGCGGAGCTTTTCGACATCAAGAGTATCGAATTTATTATTAATTTCAACTGCAAGAGCCTTTTTCTTTTCTTCCTCAAGAATTGTCTTTTCAAGCTCTTTTCGCTTTTTTTCAATTTCTGCATTGTCCTTTTTCTGCATCTCGGAAAGTACCGATAGGTGCAAAAGAAATTGCTCAATATCAATTACCGTAAGGTCTGTTCTGTCGGTATAAAGGCTGATTTTTTCGCTGATTTCTGCAAAGCTGTCATCATCGGGAATTTCAACGGCAACGGTTTTTGACTTGATAAGTTCGCAGACTTTTTTCTTTTCTTCAAGCTTTTCGGCTGACTCTGTTTTCAATTTATCCTGAAATTCTTTGTAGATGTCCGTGTGAAAAATTTTGCGAAAAATCTCGCTTCGCTTTTCACTTCCCGACTCAATGAACTTTTTGAACTCGCCCTGTGCAAGCATTGCAATCTGGCGGTACTCATCACATTTCAAGCCGATAATTTCGCTGATTTTATTATTGACCTCGCCCGTTTTTGTGAGCGGAGTTGTAATGTCATCACCCGTAAGCTCTGCTGACGCACCCTCAATTTTACTGCCTGTTCCACGCTTTTTTGCGACCTCATTCGAGGTGGTTCTGATGATGTGGTACTTCTTTCCCCTGTGTTCAAAGTCAAGCTCAACATAGGTGCGTGTGAGCGGTTTAGCAAAGTTACTGCGGAGCATTTCGCCGTTTCGTGAAGAACCGCTTGTTTCGCCGAAAAGTGCAAAGCAGATTGCGTCGAAAATTGTTGTCTTTCCTGCGCCCGTTGTACCTGTTATGAGGAAAAGCCCTTTGCCGTCAAATGCCGAAAAATCTACCGTTTCAACATCGGCATACGGACCGAAAGCGCTCATTTTCAGTTTAATCGGTTTCATCGTTTACACCTCCGATTTCTTTGAAAATTCTCTCAATAATTTTTACGGATTCGGGTTCAATCTCTTTTCCGTTCTGCATTTTATAGAAATCCGAAAATAGTTCAATATTGCTCTTGCCCTCTGTTTTACCGTACATTTCGGGAGTCATTTCAATGCTCTTTTTTCTGTTGACATATTCAAGCCCCATAATGTTGGGATAAATATTTTCAAGCGTTGAAAATGCATTGGTAACGGGATTTTCGTCCGTAAGCTCGGCAAAAACATAATCATCGGTTTTATCGTCATATGTGTCGGATATCGGATTTTCTGCAAGTTCACGCAGAGTTCCTTTTATTATTCTCATATCATGCAACGGCTGTACGGGAATTTCTTCAAGATTTAATTTTCCGTTTGAAAGCTCGCCGAAAATCACACATTTTTTGTTGCGACATTCAGTTTTTGAATATTTTATCGGCGAACCGCAATAGGCAATATTTTTGTTTTTGCCCATAATCTGCTTGCCGTGAATATGACCGAGTGCAACATAATCGAACGGTTCAAAAACATACGGCTCAACATTATCAAGCGTACCGAGCTTGACTCCGAGCCTGAGGTTTCACTGCCCGTTACAAACTGGTGAGCAATTAAAATATTGGTTTCATCGGCATTGATATCGGAGTGTTCAAACACAACCCTGACAGCAGTTGTGTAGTCGGTAATTTTAGCCGATTCTTCGGGATATGCCTTACGCACAAATGACGGACGGATAAACGGCAACGAGAAAATATTAACCTTTTCTCCGTCACATTCAACAATATTTTTTCTTGCAACACCTTCAAACACACCGTCGGTAAAAATTCCATTGAGTTCAATCAGCTTGTTGAAATAACCGATTCTTTCGGGCGAATCGTGATTGCCGCTGATTACAAAGGTTTTCAACCCTGTTTTGCCGTGAAGCCCAGCAATTTCAGTCATAAAGCGGTCGAACAATTCAACTGCCTCGGCAGACGGCAAAGACTTGTCATAAATATCTCCTGCAATCAGCAAAGCGTCGGGATTTTTCTCTTTGATAATCTCAATAATCCGCTCAAGCATATAGCGTTGATCATCAAGCATTCTGTAGCCGTTCACATATTTTCCAATATGCAAATCCGAAATATGCAAAAACTTCATTTTAAAAATCCTTTCAGTTAATCAAAACTTTCCAAACTAATTAAACAACAGGCTATGCGTCAAAAATGTCACACAAAAAATTCAAGAATGAACACAACCGCACAGCATACGCATGAAACCTTGAAAAGACCTGCGTTGAACCATGCCGCCACAAGACCTGCCGCAAAGGCTGCAATGCCTGCAATCGGACTGTGAGTTGCGTTGATTATTGCCGGAAATGTCATTACCGAAAGCGTTACATATGGCACATAGTAGAGAAACGAACGCACAAATGTGTTTGTAAATTGCTTTTTAACAAGTGTAAGCGGAAGAACACGGATTGCGAATGTTACAGCCGCCATAATGAGTATGTATATATAGGGATTATGCGACATTTTCGTTCTCCTCCTCTTCTTTGACAGGGAACAGCAATGCCGCCGCTGCCGAAATTACGATTGTAAGAATAATTGTGCGTGTACCCTCGTCAATCTGATTGATGACGGGAAGATATGCAAATGCAAAACTTGCCGCAAAGCTGACAAGTACAATTCCGAGAAGTGTTTTGTTCTTTCTTGACGGCGGAACGATGATTGCAAGGAACATTCCGAAAAGTGCAACGCTTAGTGCGCTGACAATACGAAGAGGCAACAGATTGCCTGCAATTGTGCCGAGCATACTGCCGAATGCCCAACACGGGCAGCCTATGAGAATTGCACCGTAGGTATAAAAAGGATTCAGCTTGCCCGACCGTGAAATTGAAATTCCGAAAAATTCGTCTGTAACAAAAAATCCGAGCAACAGTCTGTGGATAATCGAGGTATCCTTTGAAATACGCTGACTTAATGCACAGCTCATAAGAAGATATCTTGCGTTGGCAACAAGGGTTGCAAGCGCAATTACAAAATATGACGAATCAGCCGCAATTACGGTAAAGCCCGAATATTCACCTGCCGATGCGTTACACAAAAGGCTTGCAAGAAAGCTTTGAAACGCATTAAGTCCCGCAGTTTTTGCGGCAATGCCGAGTGAAAACGAAACGGCAAGGTAGCCGAGTCCAATCGGAATACCGTCACGCATTCCCTCAAGAATAACCTTTCGGTTAGATTTTATTAAATTTTTCCCACCCATTTTTAACTCCATACTTTAAATTCATTTTTTACAAAATATTGCAGATATATTTTGCAAGCATACCCTTTATTATAGTATTTAACTCGGCAAAAGTAAATAATATATTACACAAATTTACAACCGCTTTTCAAAAAGGTAAAGTGCAACAAAACTTACCTCTTTTCTTTGTGAGTAATGCCAAATTTAGAAACTAATTTTAGGCTATTATTGATTTTGGCTTTTTCAGGTTTTATAATCTGGATTATCACTTGACGAAATTAATAGAAAAATTGAAAAAAGTAAATAAAAACTACAAAGCCGTGCAAAACTGATTTTTGTTTTGCACGGTGTTGTTTTTTCAAAAGAATGCGAGGTAAACGCAATTAATTAAAATATTTTCACAATTTAGCAATATTTTTTCAAATTCTATAGATTTCTTCTTCAAAATGTTGTATAATTTTTGTGATTAAGTACCTGTATAAAACTGTACATTATGTTGAAACAGGTGTTTTGAAAGTGAGTGAGAATTATGCCAATCGTTTGCGTTGATGCCGTTAAGGAAAATCTGCCGAATGTTATAGAATTTGTGACAAAAATGCTTGGTGAAAATGCAGACGGTAAGCTTGTTTTTGAGCTTGAACTGATTTGCGAGGAAGTGTTTGTAAACATCTGCAACTATGCTTACGGTGAAAATGTCGGCAAGGCTGAAATTGAAGCTTGCAAACTTTCAGACAGCATTGTCGTAAAATTCATTGACAGCGGAAAAAAATTTAATCCGCTTGAAATTGCAGAGCCGAACATTCACGCTCCGCTTGAGGAACGAAGCATCGGCGGTCTGGGAATTTTTATGACAAAGAAACTTTCCGACGCTCTTTCCTATGAAAGATCAAACGGCAAAAATATTTTCACAATTACAAAGAATTTCTAATTTAAAAAATCAATTATTCATCACTCAAAATTCAAAACCGAATAATACAATGTTTCCAAAATCAAGTTATAATAATCCGATTGTCAGTATTTTGTCACGGTATTGACACTATAATGGAAATGTTGAACGATTGAAATTAAGAATAAAATTTATTGGAGGAACTAACTATGGAAATCAATAAGGCTATAAGCAATCAGAATGTTATTATCACACTCAAGGGCCGTCTTGACACAATGACAGCACCGCAGCTTGATGACGAGGCAAAGAGCATTGATTTTGACGAGGTTGAAACCGTAACTCTCAACCTTAAAGACCTTGAGTATATTTCAAGCTCGGGACTGAGGGTTATTCTTGCACTTTATAAAAGCCTAAAAAGCAAGGGCGGAAATCTTAAAATTGTCAATGTAAGCAACACAATTATGGAGCTGTTCTCAATGACGGGGATGTCTGACTACCTTGACATTGAGCAGGGATAAGGAGTTAAAATGAGCAGTACCGTACTTGGCAGAAATGCCGTTACCGTCAACAAAAAATACACGGAATATTTTCTTCCTACAGTTCTGACGGCTATGGCAACAAACATTGCGATGATTGTGGACTCAATTATTGCAGGCAATCTTCTGGGGCAAAACTCACTTGCGGCAATCAACCTTATGTCCCCTATTTCGCAGTTATATTTTTCGATTACTATACTTTTCGGACTCGGTGCGTCCTCGATAATTTCATTTGCAAAGGGCAGGCGTGACGAAAAGCAGGCTAACCGTGTTTTTACTTCTACATTTATCGTACTTATCGCACTCAGCGTAATTTTTATTGCAATTCAGCTGCCGCTTGCCGACTCAATAAGCTCGTTGCTTACAAAGGACGCAGAGCTTAAATCGCTGTTGTATCAATACTATGTTCCGTTCATAATCGGCACACCGATTTACCTTTTGCTCATGTGTTCAATTCACTTTGTAAGAGCAGACGCAAGACCTGCGTTTGCATCAAACATTGTAATTGTGGCAAATGCCGTAAATCTCGGACTTGACTTCCTGTTTATGGGTGCTTTCAAAATGGGCATTGCAGGCTCGTCAATTGCGACCGTAACAGGCTATGCGGTAGGGTTTGTGATGATGTCAACACACTTCATCATGAAGAAAAGCACATTGCACTTTGACTTTTCAATTCTCAGAAATCCCGTTCAATTCTTTAAATTTCTCGGAAAAATGGTTACAATCGGACTTTCGGGAGCATTGGGTACAATGCTGATAACAGTTAAAATGCTGTTTTTAAACACAATTATTCAGAGCATAGGCGGAAGTGCGGGTATGGTTTCATATTCGGTATGCTCGTCAAGCCAAATTTTTATGTCAATGTTCATCACGGGTGCAAGTCAGACAATGATTCCGATTATCGGAGTTTGTCTTGGTGAAAAGGACTATGACGGTGTGCGCTATGCATTCCGCAGAGCCGCAAGGGTTCTTGCTGTTTCAAGCGTTGTAATTATGCTTTTCATCTGTATCGAGCCTGAACCGATAATTAAATTTTTCGGAATTACTTCACCCACAGACATTGCAAACACAGTTCCGGCAATGAGAATCAACGCACTGTCATTCCCCGGACTTTCATTCTCGTTTTTGTTGCTTTACTACTATATGGCAACGCAGAAAAGAGCTATTTCTACTGCAATTTCAATCATCAACGGAATCGTCATACTCATTCCGTCAGCTTTAATTCTCGGCAAATTTCGGCATCATGGGCGTATGGTATTCACTCGTGGTTGCACAGGTGGGAACACTTGTAGTTGTGTATTTTATTGACCTTGCCGAAAAGAGAAAATCGGGCGGAAAGTATAAAAACTTTTACCTTCTTGAAGAAACCGAGGACAACGAGCTTCTTGCCCTTTCGTTCAAAGGAACAAAAGAAAATGCGGCAGGCGTTTCGCTCTACCTCTCCTCTTTTCTTTCAAAAAACGGAATTGAAGAAAGCCGTGCAAACAGGATTGCAGTTGCCGTTGAAGAAATGGCTGCAAGCTGTGCCGAAAGAATGGAAGGCAAAAAGAAATTTGCAGACATCGACATCAGAATTTTTGCCGATAAAAACGAAACAATAATTTCCGTTCGTGACAACGGTGATGAATTTGATCCGCTCAATGACGACAAGGAATTTGAGATGAGTCCTCTCACAGTTGTGAAGGCGATTTCGGATAAGGTTGAATATTCAAGGGTGCTTGGTTTCAACCGCACAATAATTAAACTTTAACAAACGGAGTTGAATATTATGAGTAATTTAATCAACTTGCTTGATACATACAAAGGTGAAAAGCGAGAGCTTTATCCGCTTACGCCGAGCCAGATGGGTGTTTATCTTTCGTGTATGCACAATCCAAAAGGCACAATGTACAACATTCCCTGCACCTATGTTTTTGACAGTGGAAGTCTTGATACCGACAGACTGATAAATGCCGTAAGAAAAACTGTTGACAATCACCCTGTTATGAAAATTTTCATTGACAATTCAACAGGAAGTCCGATGATGAAACTTCGTGACAGCGTTGAATTTGACATTCCTGTTGTACAGGTTGATAACCTTGAACAGGCAGGCAAAGATTTTGTCAAGCCGTTTGAACTTGAAAAAGATGTTCTGTTCAGATTTGCAATTTTTGAATGCGGTGACAAATCTATGTTTGCAATGGACCTTCACCACATAATATCTGACGGCACATCTGTTTCGGTTATCTGCAATGACATTGCACTTGCATATGACGGAAAAGGGCTTGAACCCGAAAAGTTTTCTCAGCTTGATCTTTCTGTTTTTGAGGAAAAGCTTGAAGAAACCGAAGAATATCAAAAATCAAAGAACTACTATGACAGCATTTTTTCGGCTGTTGAGTCAAAGTCGGAAATAACGGAAGATTTTGCAGAGAATTCAGAGGTTGAGGATAAACCGAACGGTTCTTTTGAATTATCCACGAACGGCAAATTCTCCGTTGAGGATGTTCGCAATTTTGCCTTAGCAAACCAAATTACACCATACACAGTTTTCCTCGGTGCATATGAATACGCAGTTGCAAAATTTACGAATCAGAGCGAAACAACAGTTTGCACAGTTACCCACGGAAGATTTGACAAACAGCTTAAAAATACGGTCGGCATGATGGTTCGCACACTTCCTATCCACGCAAATATTGACGAAGAAGATACAGTTTCGGACTACCTCAAAAAAATACGCAGAAACATAAAGGAAACAGTTGCAAACGATTGGTTTCCGTTTATGAAACTTGCGTCTGACTATGACCTCTCTGCCGACATTATGCTTGCCTATCAGGCTGACATATTCAACACATTTAAAATAGGCGGTCAGTACCTTAAACTGAAACTTGTTCCTTTGAAAAGTGCTATTTCAAAATTGAATGTTATGGTATTTGAATCAGAAACAGATTTTGAATTGCGTTTTGAGTACAGAAACGATTTATTCAAAGAGGAAACTATTCGTTCGTTTGCCGACAGCTTTTTAAAGATTGTTGAGCAGTTTCTTAAAAAATCCAAGCTCTGCGAAGTTGAGCTTGTAAACGAAAATCAGCTTGCAGAGCTTGATAACTTCAACAAAACGGAATTTCCGTTTGACGACAGCAAAACCGTTGTTGATTTGTTTGAGGAGCAATGCAAAAAAACTCCCGACAAAACAGCGGTTGTATATAAAGAAAAAAAGTTCACCTACGCTGAAATTGATGAGATTACAGACCGAATTGCAGGTTATGTTCACTCAAAGGGTATCGGTAAAGAAGAGGTTGTTTCAATTCTGATTCCGAGATGCGAATATATGCCGATTGCGTCAATCGGTGTGCTGAAATCGGGTGCGGCATATCAACCGCTTGATCCGTCATATCCGCCCGAAAGACTTCAGTTTATGATTAAGGACGCAAACGCAACGCTTCTTATTGCGGACGAAAATCTGCTTGAGCTTTTGCCCGATTACAGCGGTGATATTCTTCTTACAAAGGATATTCCGAATCTTCCGAAATCAGACGCAGTTTTTGCAAAACCCTCACCCGATGATTTGTTTATACTTATCTATACATCGGGTTCAACAGGCACTCCAAAGGGTGCTATGCTTGAACACAAAAATGTTCGTTCATTCTGCGATTTTCATATCAGAAACTCTGACATTGACGAACACAGCGTTGTTTCGGCATATGCAAGCTACGGTTTTGACGCCTGCCTCAGTGAAATGTATCCTGCGCTTATCGGCGGTGCCGAGCTTCACATTATTGAGGAGGACATCAGACTTGACCTTGTAAGGCTGAACAGATATTTTGAAGATAACGGAATCACCCACGCATTTATGACAACACAGGTTGCAAGACAGTTTGCAACCGAAATTGACAACCACTCGCTCAAATATCTTCTTACGGGCGGTGAACGGCTTGTTCCCCTTGAACCGCCAAAAAATTTTGAACTCATAAACGGTTACGGTCCGACAGAATGTACGGTTTACATCACATCACAACCCGTTGACAAACTCTATCACAGAATTCCTGTTGGCAAGGCGCTTGACAATATCAAGCTTTATGTAACAGACAAATACGGCAGACGGCTTCCGACAGGGGCTTTGGGCGAGCTCTGTGTATCAGGTCAGCAGGTTTCAAGAGGTTATCTTAACCGTCCCGAACAGACTGCAAAAGCATACGAAAAGAACCCGTATTGCAATGAAAGCGGTTACGAAAGGCTTTATCACACAGGCGACATTGTTCGCCTTACAGATGAGGGCAAGGTTGATTTTATCGGACGAAATGACGGTCAGGTTAAAATCAGAGGATTCCGCATTGAGCTTTCCGAGGTTGACAAGATTATCCGCAAATATGACGGCATTACAAACACAGCTGTAATCGCAAGAAAGCTTGATGGCGGCGGACAATGCATTAACGCATACATTGTTGCCGACAGAAAAATTGACATTCAAAAGCTCAACGAATTTATTCTTGAACACAAGCCGCCGTATATGGTACCCGCCGCTACGATGCAGATTGACAAAATTCCGCTCAATGTAAACGGCAAGGTTGACAAGCGCAAGCTTCCCGAAATCAAGGCAGAATCTTCAAAAAAGAAAAATTCCGCTCCGAGGGAGCTCACATTCCTTGAAAAGAAAATTTCCGCAATTATCGAAAGGATTATCGGACACAGCGATTTTGATATTTCCGAAAATCTCATCAACACAGGTATGACCTCGCTTTCGGTTATCAAGCTTGCAGTTGAACTCAACAAGGCATTCGGCTTTGAGGCACAGGTTAAAAAGATGATGAAGGGCTGTTCGGTTCTTTCAATTGAGGACGAACTTCAGGAGTTTATGTTCAGCGGTACGGCAAATCCGCAAACTGTCAAAAAAGAAG
>ENA-OQEX01000031-OQEX01000031.1-human-gut-metagenome-genome-assembly--contig:-NODE-31-length-72848-cov-10.790033_pt1 | contig 72848 bp, 86 predicted proteins | sample MGYA00242802_ERZ504649 | MGnify/ENA primary metagenome ERZ504649 (study PRJEB26092, sample SAMD00036194) | human gut metagenome | host: Homo sapiens | study: EMG produced TPA metagenomics assembly of...
CGAACCGCGACATGCTGGGCAGACGATCTCGACATCGGCAAAAACTGTACGTCGAGCGATATCGAGCCCGTGCCGTCGCACGTAGGGCAGCGCAACGCGCCGGTGTTATAGCTAAAGGCACCCGCCTTGTAGCCAGCTGCCTTGGCTCGGGCGTACGGGCAAAGGCACGACGCAGCTCGTCATGGATGTCGGCATAAGTCGCCACCGTCGAGCGCACGTTGGCGCCGATAGGCGTGGCGTCAATCAGGTTTGCGCGGGCAATGCTTCGGCATCGACCCAACGCACGTGCCCCGGCAGGCGCTCGCCGGCTGCCTGCGCCTTAAGCGCCGGGATGAGCGTCTCAAGCACCAACGTCGTCTTGCCCGAACCCGAAACGCCCGTCACCGCAACGAGACGGCCGCGCGGGATATCGACTTCGAGCGGTTTGACAGTATGGATGGTATCGGTTGCCATACGGATGTGGCCCTGGTCGAACATTTCGTCGTCAGTCACCTGTGGACGCAAACGCTTGGGCTCTGCGCGCAGAAACGGAGCGATGCGGCTGCCCCGCGATTGCTCGACCTCGTCTACTGTACCGGCAGCGATCACGTTACCGCCGCCTGCTCCGGCGACGGGGCCCATCTCGACCAGATAGTCGGCTTCCGCCAGTACGCGCGTATCGTGGTCGACAACGGCCACGGTGTTGCCGTCGCTACCAGGTCGCGCATCACACCAACCAGGCCGTCGACATTTGCCGGATGCAGGCCAATCGAGGGCTCGTCCAACACATAAAGCACGCCTGTCGATCGGTTGCGCACCACGCGAGCAAGTTGCACGCGCTGGCGCTCACCCGTGGAGAGCGTGGCACCGGCGCGATCGAGTGAAAGGTAATCAAGACCCAGGTCGACCAGGCGACGGGCCGTGCCCAAAAATGAATCGCAGATATCCGCTGCCATGGGCCGCATCTCGGGCGGCAAGGATGCGGGCACCCCGCGCACCCACTCAACCGCATCACCAAGCGTCATGGCCGCGGCCTGCGCCAGATTGATACCGCGCACTTGGGGCTGGCGCGCAGCCTCGGAAAGACGCGTGCCACCACAGTCGCGGCATGGCCCCTCGCGCAAAAAGCGCGCAACGCGTTTGAGCCCCTTATCGTCCTTAACCTTGGCGAGCGCATTCTCGACGGTATAGACGGCGTTGTAATAGGTAAAGTCGAGCGGCGTGGCGCCCTCGCCGTTTTTGGGAACGTAGAGAATGTGCTTCTTAACCGCCGGACCGTGGAACACGATATCGCGCTCTTGAGGCGTGAGCTGGTTAAACGGCACGTCGGTGCGCACGCCCATCTCGCCGGCGACCTGCTTCATCAAATCCCACATGAGCGTACCCCAGGGAAGCACCGCACCTTCGTTGATGGTCTTTGACTCGTCGGGCACCAGGCTCGCCTCGTCCACCTCGCGCATGACACCGGTGCCGCCACAGGTGGGGCATGCACCGCCACTGTTAAAGGCAAGGTCCTCGGCGCTCGGAGCGTAGAACTCGCGGCCGCACGTCGGACACGTGAGCGACAGGCCAGCCGCTACGTTGAGGCTTGGCTCCACACGCGCCCCGCAATGCGGGCACACGTGATGGGCGCAACGGCTAAAGAGCAGACGCAGGCTGTTGTTGAGCTCGGTCATAGTGCCAAAGGTGGAGCGCACGCCCGGCACGCTCGGACGCTGGTGCAGCGCGAGCGCCGCCGGCACGTGCAGCACCTCGTCCACCTGGGCGTGTTCGGCCTGCGTCAGGCGACGTCGAGTATAGGTGCTGAGCGCCTCCAGGTAACGGCGCGAGCCCTCGGCATAAAGAACCCCCAGCGCCAGCGAACTCTTGCCCGAACCCGACACGCCGGCAATGCCCACAAGCTTTCCCAGCGGAATATCGATATCGATGTCTTTAAGGTTATGAACGCGCGCGCCACGCACCTCGATAGCCTGCGGCTCATCTTCTGTTCCGTCACCTTTATCACCCTACTCATGCCATAAAACTCGATCGCGAACGTACGCGCCCAGCATGGCACGGGTAAACCGGACGAGGCCGTATCCGGCAGCCTCGATGACGCGCTCGCGAATCAGGCTTGCGCGATATTTACTCGCCCAGCTCTGGGTACGATCACAACGCTCAATGATATCCGCCATGCGCGTCGGCTCACCCTCGTCAGCAGCCATGGCCTCGATAAAGAGGCGCTGTGGACTGCGCAGCCCGTAATACAGAGGCGCGTCAACCGCTTCGTAGAACTCGGAGACGGCATCCGCATGGCCATCCTCGACATCGCGCCTTTCGATGACCTGCGAGCCGCGTCGGACAGCAGAGCGCCACATGTAATAGCCCACCAGCTGAACCATATAGGGATGCCCCATGCTCTTGCGTGCCGCAAGGTCCGCTGTCTCCGCGTCAACGTAAAGACCAGCGTCTTTGACCGTCTGGATATATGAATCGCGCACCTTGGGCAAAGATATCGCCCCCAGCGTACGCTGCTGGGCACGCCGCAAAAACGTCACGCTCGGCTCTTCGAGCAGATCGTCAACCATACTGGGTAAGCCGGCGAACACCAGCGCAAGACCGCGCTGGTCGCTATCTGACAAGCCCGTGGCATCCTGGTCTCCAAGCACCTGCTGATAGAGAACGGCAAGAGCCGCCAGTTCCTCGATAGACGCAGATTGCGCCTCGTCAATCGCAAACAGTATGCCCTTGCCTGGACCGAGCTTCTTGAGGCGCTCGTTGACCAGCCCTCGCAACGTCTCGCCCTTTGCCCGCGCCGCCTCGACCGACATCCGGCCAAACGACGGACCGAACTCCATTGACGTCACAACGGTTTATTCGAGCGAAGCGCGTCGGCCAAGCGGTCGCATAAGCCAAGCGAAGCGGAATCGGAGACAACCGCCCATCCGCGCTCATTGGCTAGACGTTGCAGTTCCCGTAGGAGAACCGTCTTGCCACAGCCGCGGTTTCCCGTAATGAGCATGAGTCTACCCGGCGCTCCGGCGCCGTTATCGAGCCCTTCCTCGAAATCTTCGATGACCGACTCGCGGCCGATGAGTATCGGAGGCCGCTTGCCAGCCGTGGGCTTAAAGGGATTTGGATTCATGTCGGCCTCCTCGGATTGGCAAACCCTGGTAATAGTTATACCAACTTATACCGAGTTATACCAATAGCATATGACAAAGGAGCTGTCCCTTTGTCACATGTGGCCGAAAAACTCGGCGCCTGCTGCTCGCCAGGGGCGGAAGGTGGCGGGATCGACCTTTACGTGCGCCGCGGCGGGTACGTCGTACCATTTGACCGTGTAACCGGCGCCGTGAGAGCAAAAGACCGAATCGGGCGTGTTGGGCAGATCGGCCTCGGGCCCATAGGCGGCCGTCTCGATGACGCGCTCGGCATCATGGCAAGCCGCATAGCCGGCGAACTCCAGGTATAGATGACCGCGACCGCTCGTGTAGGCAGCCACCTCCAGCGCGTAATCCTGCACCTCGGATGCTGGCACGCGACCCACAAGCTTCGCCCGGTCTCCTGCCATCGTCGGCGGCTCGTACTCGGCACCCATGCGCGTGGCATCCGAGAGCGCCCGACCCACGCACTCCCCCGGTACCTCGAGCTCAAAGCGATACCACGGCTCCAACAGCACCGCCGCGCCGGCCTCACGCGCCTGCATCAAGCCCTGGCGAATCGCGCGGTACGTTGCCTGACGAAAATCGCCGCCCTCGGTGTGCTTGGCATGCGCACGACCGCCCGTGAGCGTAATGCGAATATCGGTGATGGGAGAGCCGGTCAGCACGCCAGGTGATCGCGCTCCATGGCGTTGGTGAGCGCCAAACGCTGCCAGTTAAGATCGAGCTCGTCGGTCGAGGCCACGGTGCCAAACTGCACGCCCGAACCCGCTGGCAACGGCTCCAGGCTCAGATGCACCTCGGCATAGTGGCGCAGTGGCTCAAAGTGACCCACGCCCTCGACCGACTGCGAAATAGTCTCCTTATAGAGGATGCCGCCAGACTCAAACGAAACCGAAAGGCCAAAGCGATCGGCCAACACCCGCTGCACGACCTCGAGCTGCACCGCACCCATCAACTGCAGATGAATCTGCTCAAGATGCGTGTTCCAGCTTACGCCGAGCATGGGGTCCTCATCGGCAAGCTCGGTCAGCGCTTGGAACACCGTATGGACATCGTGCTCGCCCGGCAGTACCGTATAGGTGAGGACCGGCGCAATGACGGGCGCATCGCCCGCGGGCTCCGCGCCCAGGGCGTCCCCCGGGCGAACGTGCGCAAGACCCATCACGCACAAATACCGCCAGCAGCAACTTCTTGGGCAAGCTCATACTTATCGCCGTTATAGATGCGTACCTGATCGACCTTCTGCTCCCATGTCTCGGCACCGGAACGTCCGCCAATCACCTGCTTGGCATGCAGCGTGCCGCCGGTCACTTTAACCCAAGCCAAGCGCTCGCCGCGGTCCCCGCGGCTGACGCGATAGACGCGGGCGGCAAACTCCGGGAGCCACGCCTGTTCGCGCATCAGCGCGCATATACCATCCAACAGCTCGTCCACACCTTGGTCCTTGAGCGCCGAGCCGGCAAAGCAGGGAAAGAGCTTGCGCTCAGCAACCATGCACGACAGCGTCGCGGAGGAAAGCTCACCCGCCTCAAGAAACTCCTCGAGCGCCGCCTCGTCTAACGCAGCAGCATCCTCCTGAACGGTGCCGCCCGCCAGCAGTTCGTTGGCATCCAGGCAGCCCTCGGAAAGACGCTGCCCAAGCTGTGCCAGCAAAACATCGCGGCCGGGATTCTCCAAATCGATCTTGTTGATAAAGATGAACGTCGGGATGTCATAGCGCGCAAGCAGGCGCCACAGGGTTTCGGTGTGCCCCTGTACGCCATCGTTGGCGCCTACCACCAGAATCGCGTAGTCCAGGGCACGCAGCGTGCGCTCCGCCTCGGCAGAAAAATCGACATGGCCGGGAGCGTCCACGAGCATAACGTGGGTGCCACCATGGTCGAGCACAGCCTGCGACGAGAAGATCGTAATGCCGCGCTCACGCTCAATCTCGTTCGTATCCAGATGCGAGTCGCCATCGTCAACGCGGCCGCGCTTGCGAATGCGGCCCGCGTTAAACAGCATGGCCTCGGCCAGCGTGGTCTTGCCGGCATCGACATGCGCCAAGATTCCAACGACCGCTTGCTTCGACATGGCTCTCCTCTTATTGCAAGCCCATCGCACGCGGCAACGGGCACCCTCGTTCCACACTGGATGATACAATTTACGGGCCGGCGGGCGAAGCGGGCCCTATCCCCCGACCGAGCTCATCGCCCCGCGTTGCCGCGCGGCGATTTTCGTAGGTTCGCGCCTTGCGAAAGCCGGCACCTCCCCTTTTTGTCTGCCCTGGTTCATCTGGGGCAGTAACAACGCGAGCCTCACAACAGCGAGGAACCACCATGAAAGCATTGCTCAACGAGTTCAAGGAATTCATTAATCGCGGCAACGTGATAGACATGGCCGTCGGCGTGATTATCGGCGGCGCATTCACTGCCATCGTGACCTCGCTTACCGACAACATCATCAACCCGCTTATCTCCGTGATTGCCGGCGGCAGCGCCACCGAGATCTCGGGGCTGGTGGTGCCGGGAACCAATATCGACTTTGGAGCGTTCATTAGCGCGTGCATCAACTTTTTAATTGTCGCTGCCATCGTCTTTGCCATCGTCAAGGCGTTTAACAAGGCGCAGGAGATTGGCGATAAGCTGGCCGGCACCACCGCTGAGGAAGCCGTGCCGGCGCCCGTCTGCCCCTATTGCCTGGAAGAGGTGCACGAGGGCGCGACCAAGTGCTGTCATTGTGGAAGCGAGCTGCCCAAGGAATAGTCGCGTAGGCGCAGCATTATCAACCACACGGCAAGCACCCCAGGCGCCGCAATCAACTAAATTTGCCCCCGTTTGGGCCATTTGTCGTTCGAGTGAATTGTTGCCGTGAGGCCCGGCTTTTACGCCTCACGCAGCCAATCGAACGCGACACGCGCCGTGCCGTCGGACACATAGACGATGCCGGCGCGCTTAAACCCGGCCTTGAGGCTCGCACCCTGCATGGGCAGGTTGTCCTGATGCGTGTCGATACGCAGGTGATCGGCACGCTCTTTGGCAAAGGCAAACATCGCGGCCGCGATACCGTGTACGGCGCCATCGGATGCCACACGGTGCAGCACGGCGTACGGAGTGTCGCTGCGCCATTGACCATCCTCAATTACGTCATAGCACTCGTCCGGCCGGTAAAAGGCAAACGTCGCCACCACGCGGCCGTCGACTTCGCACACATAGCTACCACCGGCGGCGATATCGGCAGCCAGTTGCTCGGCAGAAGGCGTGCCCTCGGGCCATTGCGTGGCGTTGCCATGCGCGCGCATAAAGGCGCGGGCAGCGTCGTAGATAGCCATGACGGCGGGAATGTCGGTATCGAGGGTTTTTCTGATCATCACGCGGCGGCCTCACGTTTATTGGTATCACTTTGATTGAGCAATGATACCAGCGTTTGAAGAGGGGCGCGAAGCAGATGGGAAGCAAAAAGCGAGCCGCCTGGTCAAAGGCCAAAAGCGAGTTTTTGGGCGCTGCCACCGGCGGCGATATGAGCGACCTGTTTGCACGCGAGGACGAGCGCCGCGACGCCCTGGACGCCGAGCGCGATGAGGCCTGGCGCTACAAGTCGTGCGAGCGCAAAAACCGTTACGACACGCGCGCCGAGGCCGAGGCAGTTATGGCCGACTGCGAAAACCGCGGGCGGCGCGGTTTGGCCTGCTACAAATGCGAATACTGCGGCGGATGGCACCTGACGTCGCACCCTTGGAAATAGGCGCCGCATCGGCACGGCATTGACGGAGCGCCAGCCATCGCACGCAAGCTACGGGCGCGGCGGCACCAAAACATCGTAACGAACGGCCTTGCCCGCAAGTTGATAGCTCGGCTTAACGCCGGCAAGCAGTGGCCCCTTCACCGGTCGCTTGATAACGACCTTGCGCGGGTGCACCGCAAGCGCAGCTTCGACCAACGTCTCCTCATCGGCGCACGGCTGTTCCAGATGATGCAAGAGTTGGAACTTCTTTTTAACCGCCGCGCTCTTGGTGCGTCCGGGAAACATGGGGTCCAGATACACCACGTCAGGAACGGTGAGCTCGCCCTGCCCGATCAGCTCAGCTGTATGGCGAAGGCCGGCAATGCTGTCCTCGCCCGCATGTAAGCGCATGCGCGCCACGGCTGTCGCAAGCGCCGGATCATCTGCCGCGCGATCCAAGGCATCCTTGAGAAGCGCCGCGATCACGCAATCCTGCTCATACAGATCGACGGCAAAACCCGCAGCCGCCAGCAGCAGCGAATCCTCGCCAAAGCCTGCCGTGGCGTCAATCGCCCATGGGCTCTCGATGCCTTTTGTGCGCGCGGCCTTTACCAACAGCTCTTGCTGCAGACGGCCCTGCTTGAGTCGCGGCAGCATGCGGCCAAAATCCGCGCGCAGCTCCATCGTGCCGTCGGTGAGCGTGAGGCCCTCGGGCTTCCCGATCAGCTCAAGCCCCGCGGCCCGAGCAACAGATAAGGGATCGACGACGCCCATGGACACTCCTTAACAAGCAAAACGAATACGCGGGGCACCGTTTATGTCAGCACCCAACCGTTCGCTATTGTCCCACATGCGACATGGCCCACAGCATCCCAATGCAAAGCACCGTCATCAATCCCGTGCACACGGCAGCGATCGCAGAATCACTCATGCGCCTTCCCAACGACCGCGGCTCATGCACTTGCCCTGCTCCGTACATCATGGCTCCTCCTTGAGACCAGCTCTTACCATGGACCCATCATCGCAGCGCCGCGCATACGCTGCCATCGATTTGACTTACGCCCAGCTTTCCTTTTTGAAAGGTTGGGCTTGGCTGCGCGGGCTCAATGCGCTTTCAAACGCATGCATCGCCGCGTTGAACTACAATGTGCTTCACCATATGTGCAGTACATTGGGTGCGCCAAGTTGGCGTACTCGTATCGAAAGGACCAGCCATGAGCAACGCCTGCAAATTACTCAAAATCCTATCGTTCTTCTTCTTTGTCGTCGGCATTCTAAGCGCAGGCATGGGTGCTACAGCGCTCTTTGCGGGCAGCGCGGCAGGCGATATCACGGGTGCCATGATCGTTTCTTGCATCGTCGTCATCGTATTGGGCGTCGTCGAAATTGTGACCGCCGTCTTTGGCATCCGCGCGGCAAATAATCCCGCCAAGGCTGGCGTTGTCTGGATTTGGTCCATCGTCTGCCTAGCATGTTCGGTCATCAGTCTGCTTCTCTCCCTGCCCCTCTTGGGTGGGACCGGCTCAAGCATCCCCGATTTTACCGGCCTGATCGTCAGCATTATCTACTTTGTACTCGCCAACCGCGTCAAGAAAGAGGGCATGGACCGTTTGAGCTAAACCGCATCCGTGTCAATCGCTCAGCAACTCTGGTATATACGCCAATAAAAAGGGCCGATCGCGTAGCAACGCGGTCGGCCCTTTACGTTTGCCTAGATAAAACCCACCAAAATAAACCTGTCCCTTTTTTGGCTGGTTGTTAGCTGTGGCGGTACTCGGCGATGATGAAGTCGATATCGGTTTGGAGCGTGTCCAGGTTTGCCAGGCGCTCTTTGTCGGCAGGGCGCGTGCGATAGTAGTACGGCGTCATCTGGAACACCGCCTCGATATCGGCCTGGGTCTGAAGCGTAATATTCGCGGACACCCGCTGCGTTCCAACCAGCTTGAGCTCCGTTGTTTGTGGCAGCTTCTCATCGTTAAGGTACGGCGTGTCGTAGAGTACCTCCTTGAGCCCAAAGAGGTGACGAGCACCCGGCACCACGGTGTAGAGCGAACCCTCCGGCGCCAGCACGCGGGCAAACTCGCGCTCGTTAAAGGGGGCAAAGAGCTCGGTCACCATATCGAAGGCGCCATCGGCCACGGGGATGTCCTTCATGTTGGCCACGAAGTAGGTCGCATCGCCGCGCTTGGCGGCCAGGCGCACCATCTCCTTGCCCAGGTCAAAACCGTAAGCATCTACGCCCGGCACCGCGCCCATGGCACTGGTGTAATAGCCCTCGCCACAGCAAATATCGAGCAGCGTCATGGGGCCGTTCGCAGACGTGGCGCGCCCAGACACCTGCTTGCGCACCAGCTCGACCATCGCATCGCGCAACGGCGCGTAGTATCCACGGTTCAAAAAGTCACGACGGCTGCGCGCCTGCGACTTGGGATCGCCCATGGAGTCGCCGCTCTTGGACGAGCGCAGTAGATATAGATAACCCTCGCGCGCACGGTCAAACCGGTGTCCGCCCGCGCATGCGGCCCCACGCTCATCGTCCACCAACGGTTCATGGCAAACGGGACACAACAACATGGCAACTCCTTAGCGCGAACAACACAACGCCCACCATTGTCGCACGCCTTCCCCACCTAGTCATTGGGGACGTTCTTGAATGACTAGTTAGAAGAGATAAGGAGTGTCCCCAGCTGCCGGCAGAAAAGGAACGTCCCTAAGTGCCGACTGGTTGCATTAGGAGTATCATCATCTGCGCAAATAAGCACGAAAGAGCATATTAGAGATTGAGAGCATATGGCTGACACCGTATCTAAGCACATTGACATGACCACCGGCTCGCTGTGGCGCAATATCCCCCTGTTCGCCTTCCCCGTGGCCGCCACGAGCATCTTGGAGCAGCTGTCGAACCTCATCGCCACGGTCATCATCGGTAATTTCTCGGGCGACCAGGGAACCCTCGCCATGGCGGCGGTCGGCTCCAATGTTCCGCTTACCAGTCTTATGCTCAACCTGTTTATTGGCATATCGCTTGGCTCCAACGTGGTCATCGCCAACGCTATCGGCCGCAACGATCAGAACATGGTCAAACGCGCCGTCCATACCTCGATTTTAATGGCGCTCGTGGGCTTTGTCGTCATCGCCCTGGGCGAGGTCTTTGCCGAGCCCATGCTCGCCGCGCTCAACGTTCCCGCCGAGACCATGCCGCTCGCTTCACTCTACTACGTGTCTTTTTGCTCAGCATGCCCTCGATTTTGCTCTACAACTTTGAGGCCGCGATTTTCCGCTCCGTCGCATCACCCGCATGCCGCTGCAGGCGCTTGCCGTGTCCACCGTCCTCAACATTGGCCTGGACCTCATCTTTGTCCCCGTACTCCACTGGGGCGTCGCGGGCGTCGCCATCGCCACCGCCATCGCCTACACCGTCAGCGCCGCTACGCTCTTTATTCGCCTGCTCAAGACCGACTCCGTCGTCCGCGTCACCCCGCGCGACCTGGCTATCGACCCCGTCGCCCTCAAGCGCATCGTTAAGATCGGCCTGCCCGCCGGCATCCAAAGCGCTGTCTTTGCCGTCGCCAACATCATCATCCAGTCCGCCATCAACAGCCTGGGCACCGAGGTCATGGCGGCATCGAGCGCCGCCATGAGCCTGGAGTACGTGTGCTACAACCTGCTCAACAGCTTTAGTCAGGCTTGCACCACCTTTGTGGGACAAAACCACGGTGCCCGCCAGATCGACCGTTGCACCAAGACGCTCAAGGTCTGCCTAGTCGAAGGCGGTATCGTCGCGCTCACCACGATTATCGTTATTGTTGGCCTGGGGCGCGAGATCTTGTCGCTGTTCAACAGCGATCCCAACATCGTCTCGATCGGCTATATCCGCGTATGTTCGATCTTCCCGCGTACGCCTTTAGCATGTTCTACGAAAACATGTCGGGCTACCTGCGCGGCTTTGGTATCTCGCTCACGCCCGCCCTCATCACCATGATCTGCGTCTGCGGCATCCGCTTCTACTGGGTGTTCTGCGTGTTCCCGCACTTCCGCACCTTTGCGAACATCATGATGGTCTACCCCATCAGCCTGGGCACCACGGCGTTCTTTATGGTCGTAGCGGTATTGCTCTGCCACCCGGCACGCACCTATCGCGCCACCCAAGCCAAAGCGACAGCCCGCTAAACACCGCACTCAACGCCACGCCAGTCATTAATTGACAATATGTGAGCTCATGTAGTCGATAAAGCGCCTCGTGGCGATAGGCATGGTGTCCCAACTGCGCCAGGCTGCCACTACGTCGCGCGAGGGGGCGTGCACGATGGGCCGCACGCGAATATCGGCTCGCATGCCCTCAACGGTACGGCGATATAGCATGCTCACGCCTAGGCCCTCCTCCACCATCGCCATGATGGTGTAGTCGTCGGTCACCTCACTCGTCACATACGGCGACAGGCCATGCGCAGCAAATGCATCGAGCACCAGGCTCTGTTCGCCCTCATCCAGCAGCACAAACGGCTCGGACGCCAGGTCGGCGAGTGTCACCTTTTCCTTTGCCGTCAGTGGATGCGCGGCCGGCAATAATGCTACCAACTCGTCGTGATAGACCACGCGCTTCTCGAGACCAGCGGTAAACCCGCGTGCCGTAAAGCAAAAGTCAACCACGCCATCGTGCACCCACTGGGCGTTGCGCGTGTAATCGCCCTGCTTGAGGGTAAAGTGCACGCCCGGATGCAGGGCCCCAAAGTCGCGGATCACGCGCGGCAACACGGTTCGACTCACGTTGGTAAACGTCGCAATGCGAATATCGGTCGACGAAAGCCCCAGCAGCTCCTGGCGCTTGCCCTCGAGCTCGGCCTCGGCAGTCACGATCTGGCGCAGGTACGGCAGATATTGTTTACCGTCGCGCGTAAGCGTAACGCCCTGCTTTCCGCGCTCGATAAGCGTGGTACCCAGCTCGCGCTCGAGCGCTTTGACGGCCTGGCTCACCGCACTTTGCGTATAGCCCAGCTCGTCCGCCGCGCCCTTAAGACTGCCGCGATCGACCACCATACAAACAATCTGATACCGCGATGTCATCGTGCCTCCACATCAATGCAGCCGTAAAACGTTTTGTCAGCGCTTTTCGCGCCTACTTTAGCATTTCTTAATCATACTGAAGATACATTCGCTTTACTACATCCACATCTGGGAGCAGAATCCTTTGTACGAAACCGTTCTGTAACAAAAGGAGTCCCATGGATCGCAAAAAAGCAATCGCGCTCTCATTTTCCGTTCCCGTCGCATGGGGCTTTTCGTACCCTCTCATGAAGATCGGCATGGACAGCATGAACGCCACGAGCATCGTCGCGCTACGCTGCATCATCGCCTTTGTGGTCTGCCTGCTGCTCTTCCACAAGCGCGCGTTCCGCATCAACCGCGACCTTATGGTTCGCGCCGCCATCATCGGCGCCATCATGGCAACCGAGCTCACCTGCATGTGCCTGGCTCCAGCCTCACCTCTGCCTCCACTGCCGGCTTTTTGCAGAGCCTGACGGTCGTGATCGTGCCGTTTGCCAACGCCGCCCTGCTGCGCCGCGCCCCCGAGCGCAAAGTGCTCATCGGCACCGCCATCGTCACCTGCGGCATGTTGCTGCTCTCGGGCACCGACTTCACCAGCCTGAATCTGGGCGCGCTCATCATGCTGCTCTCCGCTTTTATCTATGCCGGCCACATTATCGTAGCCAAGCGCTTTGTCGAAGATGTCGACCCGCTGTCCCTGGGCGTTTGGCAGTTGGGCTTTGGCGGCCTGTTCTCGGGCATTGCCGCATGCGTCTTTGGCGGTTTCACACTTCCCAGTACGCCCAGCGAGATCGTGGTCGTCGTTGCCCTCGCGCTCATCTGCTCTGCCTACGGTTTTATCACCCAGACGCTCGTGCAGCCCCACGTGCCCGCCGAGACCACCGGCTTCGCTTCTCGCTCGAGCCAGTCTGCTCCGCCGTCTTCTCGTTTTTCCTGGTCGGCGAGGTCCTGAGCCCCATCGCCTTCTTTGGCGCCGCCTCATCCTCACCGGCGTCATGGTGGCAACCGTCGAGCTTCCGCGCCTCCGCGCACATGGACAGGCTCGCATGGCAGGAGCGCCCGAGCACGTCTCGTAGACCCCGCTCTTCATACAGCCGCGGCATAAAGGCAACCGGTGCGCCTTTACAATAGATGCCAACAGAGCATCTGACGTAAAGGAGCCCCATGGACGCCGCGACCCGCGACCGCAACATAGCAACTTGGTTGGGCGATGCACCGCAGCCGGTACGTGACACTACGAACCAGCTGCTCGAGCGCATCGCCCTTTTGCGTGCCGAGCAGACTATCTACCCGGCACAAGACGACATCCTCAATGCCCTCGCCTACACGCCGGCCGACCAGGTCAAGGTTGTCATCTTGGGTCAAGACCCCTATCACGGACCCAACCAGGCCATGGGGCTGTCGTTCTCGGTCCCCGCGACGCAAACCAAGTTGCCGCCGAGCCTGCGCAACATCTACAAGGAACTCAATGCCGATCTGGGTTGTCCCATTCCCGCCACAGGAGATTTAACGCCATGGGCACAACAGGGCGTCCTGCTTCTCAACACTACGCTCACCGTGCGCGAGCATGCCGCGAACTCGCACGCCAAGCTGGGCTGGAGCACGCTCACCGACTACGTTATCGAACGCTGCTGCCAGCTGCCTCAACCGGTTGTCTTTTTGGCATGGGGCCGCTTTGCCCAGCAGATGGTCGAGGGCAAGCTCGTCGCAACTGACGCGGGCAAGGCAACCGACAAGTTCTGTCTGGCCTCCACGCACCCCTCGCCGCTTTCGGCCAATCGTGCCACGGCAGAACTCCCCGCCTTTATGGGGTCGCGTCCCTTCTCGGCAGCCAATCGGCTACTCGAACAGCACGGCTCGACCCCCGTCAACTGGACTTGCCTCGGCTAAAAATCGATACATCAAAAACGCGCCCGACGGCTTTCCATCGGGCGCGTTTCCTATTCGGGCCAAATAAATTGCGTGCGGCCGGCCTCGCCGCCATCGATCAACAGACTCTGTCCGGTCATAAACCGGTTGGTCACGCCCACAAAGTAGATCCACTCGGCGATCTCTTGGGCGGTGGCCCAGCGTTTAAGCGGCGTGAGCTCCATAATCTGATTCCACAGGCGCTCGTCTTCCATCACGCAACGGTTGAGCGGCGTGATAACGCCGCCTGGGTCCACACTGTTGGCGATGGCCTGCGGCGCCAGGCGGTTTGCAAGGTTCTTGGTGTACGCGATAACGCCGCCCTTGCTGGCAGCATAGGCAGGAAACTCCGATCCCGTATGCCCGCTCGCCGACCCCACATTGACCACGGATTGGATAGCCGGCACCGGCTTGGCGGCAAGCCCCTCCCCCGCAAAGGCGTAGCGCTCGGTCACGTTGATGGTGCCATACAGGTTGGCGGCGATGTCATCGGCCGAATCCTGCGTACCGGCAACGTTCACGATCACCTGGGGTTCAAGGTCGCCTGGAAACGAGCCCGGCTCGCGGACATCAACGATCAGATGGCGGTAGCGCTCGTGTTCGACCGCCGCCGGCAGCAGATCAAAGCCCACGACCTCGTGGCCCTCGTCCAAAAATCGTTGCACGCATGCGGCTCCGATACCGCCCGAAGCACCCGTGATCAAAACCCGCATACTTGCTCCTTAGGCGGTTGCGTGGCGCTCGAGGTACTCGGAGCCCACATTCTCGCGCTCCCAGCCGCGCACGACCTTGTAGCCCACGGGGCTCAGGAAAACCTCGCACAGCAGCTCGGCAACAGCGCCGTCAGGGAGCACATGAGGACCTGCACCCAGGTCCAGCCGAAGAACGTGTGGCTCACCACAATGGCAAAGACCAGATTGTCGATAAACTGGCCAACACCCGTGGACACATAGGAGCGGAAGGCGAAGCTTGCAAAGTTATTCTTTTTGAGCATGCGGCCGAGCGACTGGTTGAGCGTGGAGTTAACCACGGCAGAAACGAGCATTGCCAGCGAAGAGCCCAGCACCACGTACCAGGTGCCGCCGATGGTGGCGTTAAGAGCGGTGTTGACCTCGATCATGCCCGTGTCGTAGTAAGCGCCCCACATGCCGGGCGTGAGCGAGCATGCCCAAAAGCACAGGCTCACGGCAAGGTTGACCAGCAGCGCGAGGATAGAGATTTTAATGGATGCCTTGGCACCAAAGCGCTTGCAGATCATGTCCTGGCACAAAAACGAAACCCAGCTCACCACAAAGCCGCAATCGAGTGCCAGATACGGCAGGCTGATGAGCTCTTTGTTGGCCAGCAGGTTCATCATGATGACGCTCACGAAAAACAGCGAAACCGTTGCCGCGGGAATGCTCCGCAACAGGACCTTGTAGTCTCCATGACCTTCTTGATCATTATGTACTCCTTTGGTTTTAGGTTTAACGAGCAGGATATCGGACCCGAACTGCTCGGACGCCCCGGTCTTGAGACGACGGTGGGTATAATAGCCGCTCACACGGCATAAGGCAAGCAAACGGCGCGGCAGCCCCGCAGGACCACCGCGCCGATACGTTAAAAGGCTACGTTGCCAAACTCCGACAGGATCAGGTCGGGGTTGTGGTCGGTTGCCCAATCCACGTTCCACGGCTCGTAAACAGCAGCAGCTTACCGCCGCGCATGTCCTCGACGCGCAGCGTGTCGCGCGTGAGCGAAAGGCCCGGGATATCAATAGTGTCGGGGTCGTTCTGGATCCAGCGGATGTCCGTATAGGGCAGCGGCTGGCGGCGAACCTCAACACGGTACTCGGCCTTGAGACGGCGCTCGAGCACCTCAAACTGCAGCACGCCGACCACGCCCACAATGACGCTTTCCATGCCGGCACCCAGCTCGCGGAAGATCTGGATAGCACCCTCCTGGGCAAGCTCCTCCATACCCTTGACGAACTGCTTGCGCTTGAGCGTATCGACCTGCGTAATGCGAGCGAACATCTCGGGGGCAAACGTCGGGATCTGCGGATACTGCACGTGGCGCTTGCCAGAGCACACGGTGTCGCCGATGCTAAAGATACCCGGATCGAACAGGCCCACGATATCGCCCGCGTACGCCTCGTCAACAATCGAGCGGTCATCGGCCATCATCGAGGTGCCCGTGGCCAGCTTGAGTTTACGGTTGCCCTGCATGTGGAAGGCATCCATGCCACGCTCGAACTTGCCCGAGCAAATGCGCACAAAGGCGATGCGGTCGCGGTGGTTCTTGTCCATGTTGGCCTGGATCTTAAACACAAAGCCGCTAAAGTCGTCGCGGCAGGGATCGACCGGCTCACTGGTGAGCGTATCGGTATAGGCGCGCGGCGTCGGGGCAAGACGCAGGAACTCCTTGAGGAAGGCTCCACGCCAAAGTTGGTGAGCGCCGAGCCAAAGAACGCCGGGCTCAGCCTGCCGCAGGCCACAGCATCCAAGTCGAGCTCGTCGCCGGCGCCATCGAGCAGCTCGATGTCGTCCATCAGGTTCTTATGGTTCTCCTCGCCGATGAGCTCATCCATGGAAGGATCGCCCAGCTCGGCCTCGACCTCGGCGACCTTCTTGGTGGCGTTGGCGTGACCGTCGCCCTCAAAGGCAATGACGCGACGGGTCTGACGGTCGAACACGCCGCGGAAGTTGCGGCCGCTGCCGATCGGCCAGTTCATGGGATACGTATTGATGCCCAGGACGTTCTCGATCTCTTCCATGAGCTCAAACGGATCGCGAGCCTCGTGGTCGAGCTTGTTCACAAAGGTGAAGATGGGAATGTGGCGCAGCGTACAGACCTTAAAGAGCTTTTTGGTCTGGGCCTCGACGCCCTTGGCGCCGTCGATGACCATGACCGCGGCGTCAGCGGCCATAAGGGTACGGTAGGTATCCTCCGAAAAGTCCTGGTGACCGGGGGTATCGAGGATGTTGACGCAGGCACCGTTATAGGTGAACTGCAGCACCGAGGAGGTAACGGAGATACCGCGCTCCTTCTCGATGTCCATCCAGTCCGAGACGGCATGCTTGGCCGAGCTCTTGCCCTTGACCGAGCCGGCAGTCTGGATGCTGCCGGTATAGAGCAGCAGCTTCTCGGTAAGCGTGGTCTTACCGGCGTCCGGGTGGCTGATGATCGCGAATGTGCGGCGCGACGAGATTTCATCCGACAGGCTTGCCATGCGGATCCTTTCTTGCATTGAGTGCATTACGTCGATGTAACCGCCCTATTGTAGCCGCGAAATCCCGCTCTAGAGCGCCTATCAGGACAAATTCATCAGTTGGGGCCTGGGTAGCCGGCCCAATCCGTATTTACCTCTTGCATAACTGTGCATAGTGTATATATACTGTGGTTATATACACGTGTAGCCCAACAGCTAAGGAGCCGCTGTGGACATCATCCTATCCAATTCGAGCGACAAGCCCATCTACGAGCAGATAACCTCGCAAGTCAAAGTTCAAATCCTTTCGGGCACGCTCGCCGCGGGAGCCAAACTCCCCAGCATCCGCGCACTCGCGAGCGACCTGGGCGTGAGCGTCATCACCACCAAGCGCGCCTACGCCGATCTGGAGCAGCTCGGGTTTATCTGTACCGTGCAGGGCAAGAGTTCTTTGTTGCCGACGGCAACAAAGAACTCTTGCGTGAAAACCAGCTCTGCCATATCGAAGAGCTGCTTACGCAGGCGGCAGAACAAGCCGAAGCCCTGGGCGTCACGCGCGACAAACTGCACGAGATGCTCGACCTGGTAGCCCCCGAAACCATGCAGTAGCCATCTGCAAGAAAGGCTATACCATGCAAAACTTGTTAGAACTCAAAGGTATCTCACGCCGCGTGAGCGACCGTTTTTCGCTGCGTGATGTCACGCTCGCCGTGGAGCCCGGCCAGATTGTTGGCTTTGTGGGCGCTAACGGTGCCGGCAAGACAACGACCATTCGCGCCGCGCTCGGGCTTATCAAGCTCGATGCCGGCGAAGTGTACCTGTTTGGGCAGCGCTGTGGCGCCGACGCACCCGGTGAGTCGCAACGCCATCTACGCTCCCGCGTCGGTCTTGTCCTGGACACGTGCCCCTTCCCCTCCACGCTCAAGGTGGGCCAGATCGAGTCGCTCGTAGGCCCGGCGTACCCCACGTGGGACCGCGAAACGTTCGCCGGATTCATCAACCGATTTGGCCTCGATCCCAAGACAAAAGTCAAGGACCTCTCCCGCGGCATGGGCATGAAACTGCAGCTTGCCTGTGCACTCAGCCATAATGCCAAGCTACTCCTTTTGGACGAAGCCACCGCGGGCCTCGATCCCATGGCGCGCGAGGAACTGCTCGATGAGCTGCTTGCTTTTGTCGCCGACGGCCAGCACAGCGTGCTACTATCGAGCCACATTACGTCCGACCTCGATCGCGCCGCCGACCGCGTCATCTGCATCGATAACGGCTCGATTGTGTTTGACCTGCCGCGCGAGGACATTACCGACCGAGCCGGCATCGCCCACTGCACCCAAGCGCAGGCCGCCGAGCTTATGGCTTGCGTCGAAGGTGCCGTGCCGCCCACCACGCCTATAGCGTGGACGTGCTCGTGCCCAACCGTCGCGAAACGCTCGAGGCCTTTCCCGAGATTCCCTGCGATCGGGCAACCATTGTCGACTATCTTCGCCTCACGCTGAAAGGGGCTTCGAAATGAAACGCGCCTTTATGTCCGAGCTCGCCATCGCTCGCACGCTCATCCCGAGCATTGCGGGCGTCGGCCTGTTCATCTTCGTCGTGCTGACCCTTGCCAACGCATCGGACGGCGATTCCGGTATGAGCCCGGCGCCTGCGCGGTCAGCGCCATGTCGCCCATCATAATCATGAACTCACTGGCTGGCTACGATAACCAAAACGGCTGGGAGCGCTATCGGGCAACGCTGCCGTTCTCGCGCAAAGACATCATCTGCGCACGCTACCTGTGCATTATTGCTTTCTCGGCCGTCATGGCATGCGCGCCGTGCTTTTGAACATCATCGCCCTTCCGTTCTTCGATCCCACGGGCATTCCCTCGACGGGACAGACCGTCTTTGAAATCGCAATCGCCTCGGCAGCATCGATGCTCATCTCCCTCATGATGGTGTTTTTAGCACATCCGCTGTTCTTTCGATTTGGACACATGGAGCGCTGCGCCTTTCCGTCGGCCTGTTTGCCCTGATGGGCTGCGGTACCATGGCAATGCTGAGCTCTTCCAACCCCATTAGCAACTGGCTCATGTCGATTGCCGGAGCGAATCCCGATCCTGCCGTCCTTGGCGGTCTGTGCGCAGGAATTGCCGTACTGGCCCTCGCGCTATGTGCAATCAGCTGCACCGTCAGCACCAAGGTCTATCGAGCACGCGATCTGTAGTCACGCGAGTCTCAATCCACGAAGGGCGCGATCGCCGCCCCTCCCCGCAAATCCGTGGCAAACGGCATGTCCCTGGCGTGCGCCACCGTGCTACTTGCGCAGCGGCTTGGGTAGCGGGATACCGGCGGCGATGACAGCCGCGATGATCATGCAGACGATACCTTGAGTGGGAAACACATGAGCAGCAGGCCCACGACCATGACCGGCTGGCGCATGACCGCACCCATCGTCGATGCCGTGCAGACGGCGACGCAAAAGACCGGATCGGCGCCGGTGAGAATAGCAAGGCCGTAGCCCAGGCTCACACCCGAGAAGATAACCGGGAAGAAGTGGCCGCCACGCCAACCAAGGTTGATGAGGGCGGGGGTCAGCATAGCCTTAACAAGACCGGTCGCGATGAGCACACCGGCGGGAATGGTCAGGTAGGTCTCCATGAGCACGTCGGCCTGGGTCTCGCCGGCAAACATGGTGTAGGGCAGGACCGTGCCGCAGATGGCGAGCGCCAGACCGGCCAGCATGGCTTTGACGACAGGGCGCGCCCCTATTGCATGGGCAAGCGCTTCGCTCGCGTGCTCAGAGACAAAGTACAGCCAGCCGCAGATCGTTCCGATCAGCGACAGAGGAATGAGCCAGGTAAGCTCCAGGTTGCCCACCACGGCAGCCTCGAACCTCGGCATGCCCATGCCGCCGCCCACAAGCTGGCCGAGCAGCAGGTAGGTGCCCAGACCGCCGGCAATCGCAATGCCGTAGACCACCGTCTTTTGCGCCTTGGGCAGCTTGATGGTGATCTCGCCGGACGCGGACTCATCGTCGGCGTCTTCGCCCTGGCCGTCGGCGCTACCAGCGAGCGGCGCCACAAAGCCAAAGACGGGCGCGGTAAAGAGTGCCGTCAGGGCAGCCTGGGTGCCCAGCAGCGTGAGCTCCCTAAACTCGGCGCCAAAGCGACGCATGCGATCGCCGACCCAGCTGCACAGACCCGCGATGACGCCGGTCAGGCCGGCCTCCGGTCCAATGCTGCCGCCAAACAGCAGCGGCAGCAATGCCGCGAGCGAAAGCTTGCCCAGATTGTCGTACGGGTAGCGTCCATCGCGCTTTACCTTGGCCATCACCTGGTTGAGGTCATCGGTCTTGGTGCCCGTCGTCTTTTCGTACAGACCGATCAGCAGGCCGCCCAGCAGGCAGACGAAAAACGGGTATGACAGAAAGCCAAACGGGCCGCTGGCAAGCTCGGGCGAAGCGACGCCCAGCGCGTGTGGAATCTCAGTCCATAGATAGTCGATACCGTGCTCCATCGCGAAAAAGAACAGCCAGACCGCGACACCTGCGAACGCACCGGTCACGGCAACGCTAACTAAAAACAGCGCGCGGTTTGTGGGTTTGGCAAGGTTATCCATCGGGTCCTCCCGCGGTCAAAGTCGACATAGATACGTTTTATTGTAGAGCGAGTGTGGCCCAGACAAGCCAACCGTCTGCGCCGCAAACGGCACCATTGGGAGCCATAGTGGGGCAGGCTCAAGGCTTATCCGTTGATAATCGAGGCAATCTCGCGCAAATCGTCGGCAAAGTAGATGCCGTGCTGGCGCTTCAGGCTCGAAAGCCCCTTATCAATCATGTGCCCGAGCAGCGCCTTGAGGTCGTTGTAGTAACCGTTCAGGTTGTACAAAATGCACGGCGCATCGAGATGCCCCAACGACACCGCGGACATGACCTCGGCAATCTCCTCGAGCGTGCCCGTCCCACCGGGAAAGGCGATGAACGCATCGCCGAGCTCAATCATCTTGGCCTTGCGCTCGGCCATATCGCTTGTCACGATAAGGTCGTCGATACCGTCATGCTGAAACTCGGCCTCGATAAAAAAGCTCGGCTCAACACCCGTCACATGTCCACCTGCCTCGAGCACGCTATCGGCGAGCGCACCCATCAGGCCCGACTTGGACCCGCCGTATACCAGCGCGTGTCCGTTGGAGCCGATCCAGTTGCCCAGCTCCTGCAGCGCGGGCAGAAACGCTGGGTCGTTACCAACGCTGGCACCCAGATACACGGTGATATTCATATTCAGTCCCCCAATCGTGACGCGCGGCGCCCGTTCTAGCGTTGGCGGCGGCGATATTCGCGCACGTGGCGCGACAGGTCGGCGAGCTCGTCACGATCGAGCTCCTCCAAATGCTCAAGATCGTCCATAAAGTGCGCCATGGTGTCCTTTTGGCGCAGCTTGATGAGCGTATTGCAGTAGTTCACCGCCACGCCCGTAAGCATGGCGATATAGAAGATACTGATGACGCTTAGGATGACGGTAATGCCGCGGGCAACCGGCGTTTCTGCCGGGATATCGCCAAAGCCGATCGTCGAGACCGTCTCAAAGCTAAACCACAGGCCATCACCAAAGGTGAGGGTCGTAGGCTCGGACAGCCAGACAGCCGTCGAGCACAGCAGGTAAAAGATAAGAAACAGGCCCGTGATGCGTGCAAAGCCAGCCTGTCGCAGCACATCGGCAAGCGTCCTCAACCTGTTCATCGCGACCCTTTCCACGGACAACCAATCACGTTCGCTCGGTATTGTCCCACAACCGGCAGTTAGGGACGTTCCTTTTGTGCCGGCAGAAAGGGACTGTCCCCAACTGCCGGGCGGGACCGTTTAGCGGTGCAGCTGCCGACTGGGCAGGCTGAGCTGGTATCCTTATGCGGTAATGTCTCGATTCGTTAGGATTGCATGTGAGAGCTTCCGCTGTCCTTCGTTCAGTTATATATCGCACCCTGCCGTCGCGCTTGCCGCACTCGCCATACTGAGCACCATCATGCCCGCCCCCGCCTATGCCGCCAATACCGATCAGCAGGTCAAAACGGTCCGCGTTGGTTGGCTCGTCAACAACGAGGGCTTCCAGGACGGCACCCCCGGCGAGCGTCTCTCGGGATGGGGCTACGAGTACCTCCAGACCCTCTCGTACTACACACCCGGCTGGCAGTACGAATACGTCTCCGGCACCTTCACCGAGCTTATGGACATGCTCGAGGCAGGCGAGATTGACCTCATGCCAAACATCTCCTACTCCGAAGAACGCGCCCAAAAACTGCTCTTCTCATCGAACCCCGAGGGCACCGAACGCTACTACATCTATGCCAGGCCCGAGCGCGACGATCTGGCCAAGGGTGACCCCCGAGCGCTCCAAGGCCTTACCATCGGCTGCAACCCCGGCGTTATGCAAACCTTCGTTGGCCAGCAATGGCTCGCCAACGAAGAAATCGCCTGCACATACAAGGAGTATGACGGAAACTCCGTTCTCTTTGATGCGCTGGCAAACGGCGAGGTCGATGCCGTCATCATGAACGACACGACCTCGTCGCCCAGTGCCTCCCCCATGTTCTACATTGGTCGAGCGACTACTATTTTGCCGTCCCCAAAAGCCGCCCCGACCTGATGGACGACATCAATGCCGCCATGACAGCAATCGCCCGCGTCAACCCACGCTATAACGACGAAGTCAAATCTCACTACTCGGCCCAAAACAGCGGTTCATCATCGCTCAACAGCCCCGAATGTTCCTGGCTCAAAGCAAACAACAACACCATCACGCTCGGCTACATTACGGGCAAACTCCCCTACTGCAACGAAGACGAAGACGGCAAAATGGAAGGCTCGCTCGCATCGCTTGCGACGACGCTACACGATAAATTTGGCATTACGGTCAAAACCGTCGCCTTTGATAGCTACAAGATGATGTCAAAGGCCCTGTCAGAGGGAAGCATAGACGTTGCGCTGCCGGCATACCGAGATTACTGGTTTGCCGAGCAATCAGGCGTTATGCAGTCGGTATCGTTGGGGACCATGTCCCTCACCGCCATCCACACCGGCAGTAACCTGAAAAAAGACCTTCAGAACATCGCCTGTACCAAATCATCGTTTGTCAACAAAAATGCACTTGAAAGTCTATTCCCCACAGCGACCGTAACCGAATACCAATCCGACGATGAAGCGTTCGACGCCCTCAGGAAGGGAACGGCGCGCTGCATCGTCGCTCCCAGTTCACGCGTAAAAACCATCGGTGACCGTTATGATCTCGAGGACTGCGAGACGGTCGAGCTCCCTGACACCTGTGACCTCGCGTGCTTGATGTCGCGCGGCAAGCCCGAACTGCTGGGAATCATCAACAAGGGCATCATCAATGCCGGAGAATCGCTCTCCGCAAGTAATTACTCCTCCACGTCGTACACGGCCCAGGAATCCAACACGCTTCAATTCCTTTATCGCAACCGCACCGCCATTGCAGCTACCCTCATCGGTATGTTGTCGGTCGGCATCGTCCTGCTCATCTGGGCGCTCGTGCGCGCTCGAACCGAGCGCAAAAAAGCCGATGCTGCCAACGCCGCTAAGACGGCATTCCTCACGCGCATGAGCCACGACATCCGTACGCCGCTCAACGGTATCCTGGGCCTTATCGAAATTGAAGAATTGAAGGAAGGCGATATGCAAGTCGCCCGCGAGAGCCGTGCCAAGCGCGCGTTGCCGCCAATCACCTGCTCTCGCTGATCAACGACATCCTCGAGATGGGAAAAATCGAAGACCGCAAGCTAACACTGGAACATGCGCCTTTTAACCTCAAAGAGCTTTGTGACGATACGCTGGTGCTGTGCAAGCTCCGCGCGTCCAGTAACGGCATCACAATGCAGGACAATAGTCTGCCGTACGCCACGGGGCCATACATGATCGGCAGTCCCACCCATATCCGACAGATCATGATCAACCTGTTAGACAACAGCATTAAGTACAACAAGCACGGCGGCTCCGTCACCTTTAGTTCAAAGACCAAGCCACTCGATAACGGGCGCGCGCTCTTTTGCTTTAGCGTTTCGGATACCGGCATTGGCATGGCTCCCGAGTTTTTAAAGCATATCTATGAGCCGTTTGCCCAAGAAGGTGACGATGCGCGCAGCAAGTTCCAAGGAACCGGCATGGGCATGCCAATCGTCAAGTCGCTTATTGAACTGATGGGCGGCACCATCGAAGTCAGCAGCGAACTCCATGTGGGCACCACGTTCTACGTGGAAATTCCGCTCGATATCGACAAGAACCCCCGGGCGCGGGCGAATACGGTCGAGAGGGCGCTCGACTGCTCGCTCGCCGACATGAACGTGCTGCTCGCCGAAGACAACGAATTGAATGCCGAGATTGCCCAGACGCTGCTAGAATCCGAGGGCGTCGTGGTCACCCGCGCCGTCAACGGCAACGAAGTCGTCGATCTGTACCTGTCTCATCCCGCCGGCAGCTTCGATGCGATCCTGATGGACATTATGATGCCGGACATGGACGGTTACGAGGCAACCCGCGCGATTCGCCTGAGCGAGAAGGTCGATGCAGCCGATATCCCCATCATCGCGCTCACTGCCAATGCCTTTGCCGAGGACGCCAAGGCGGCACACGACGCCGGCATGAACGCCCATCTGTCCAAACCGCTCGACTTAACAAGCTCAAAAACATACTCGCCCGCATCAAGAAAAACGGATCCGTTTCGCTATAGTTTGTGCTCAACCACCACGCACGACCAGAAAGGAAGCCAACGATGTTTAGGCCCTTACGTCGAAAGAAACGCGCCATCACTGACGAGGAAGCGCGCGAACTGCTCGCTACCTGCAAGCGCGGCGTCTTTGCCGTCAACGGCGACGATGGCTACCCGTACGCCATTCCCGTCAACTACTTCTTTGACGCCGAGCACGACAAGATCTATTTCCATGGCGCCAAAGCCGGCCACAAGGTCGACGCACTCAAGCGCGATGACAAGGTCTGCTTTACCGTATACGGCAACGAGTGGTACCAGGACGGTGACTGGGCTCCCTACGTTATGAGCACCGTCGTCTTTGGCCGTTGTCGCCTGGCGAATGACACCCCCGCGTTTATCGAGGACAAAGTCCGCCAGCTCGCCCTTAAGTACTACCCTTCTGCCGAAGAAGTCGAAGAGGAAATCGCCAAGGACATTAAGGCGTCCAGCTCTACGAGATTTCGATTGAGCATCTTTGCGGCAAGCAGATTCAAGAAAAGTAAGCCCCTCAGCAGGCTCATCAATAACAATATGGCCCAGTTCCAACCCACCTTGGAACCGGGCCATATGCTTATGAAGCGTCGGCGGCGATGTGCGCTAGCGCCTCGACGAGCTCTTGCGAGCTCACGGGTTTACTTAGGTGCGCGTTCATGCCCGCCTCACGCGAAAGCCTACGGTCGTCGGCAAAGGCGTTGGCGCTCACGGCGATAATCGGCGTGGTCGCGGCATCCTCGCGATCGAGTGCTCGAATCTGACGCGTGGCCTCAAGGCCATCGATGCCAGGCATCATGATGTCCATCAACACCACGTCGTACTCGTGCGGTGCGCTCGCGGTAAACATCTCGACGGCAGACTCACCATCCTTAGCATGCGTCACGATGGCACCGGCACGGCTGAGCGTAAACTGCGCGATCTCGGCATTCAGATCGTTATCCTCTACGAGCAAAACGCGCAAGCCCTGGAGCGCATCGCCGTCTCCCGCATCCGCGGGAACTGCCTGAGGAATCTCGGAGCGGTCGCACTTCTCGAACGGCAGGCGAATGGTAAACGTCGTCCCCTGCCCCAAGACACTCGTAAAGCTCATGGTTCCGCCCATAAGCTCGACCAGCTGTTTTGCGATAGGCGCGCCCAGGCCAGTTCCCGACGAAGCGCCTTCCACCTGCTGCTCCTCGCGGCAAAACGGCTCGTAGAGGTGCTTTTGGAACTCCTCGCTCATGCCAATACCGTTGTCGGCGATCGTGTATTCATAGACGGGGACGCCATCCGCTGGCTCCACCTCGCGGCACACCAGGCGGACATAGCCGCCCTGGCGGTTGTACTTGACGGCATTGCCGGCAATATTGAGCAACAAACGCTTGAGGTGCGTCACGCTCACCCGCGCATAGGGATGATTAAGCGTCTGCTGGTCGGAGATAATTGTCACCAGACGCTCCTCGGCCTGGCGCTCCAGAATATCGCGCACTTCACAGTTGAGGGCCACCAAATTTATGGGCACGAGGTTCAGGTCGACCTGCCCGCTCTCCAGGCGACTCATATCGAGCGCCTCGTTGGCAAGGTCGAGCAGCAGTCCCGATGCCGTCCAGATTTTTGAGCGGCACTCAGTCTGCTTTTGCAGATCGTCCGCATTGGCATCGCCAACCTCGACCATGCCGCGAATGCCGTTGATGGGCGTGCGCAGATCGTGCTCATGCGACGCAGAAACTCCGTCTTTGCCGAGTTGGCAGACGAGGCCTCACGCGCCGCCTTTGCCAGCTTGTCGCCATAGTCGCGCTCCTGCTGCAGCAAGTCCGTCAAACGTCGACGATCAGCGCGGCGACGCACCGTCACAACAACGGCTATAACACCGCCGTAGAGCACCAGCACGCCGGCGGCAACAGCCGCGGCGACCTCAAAGTAGCGCTGCGCCGAGGCATAGGTGTACACATAGAATTTGTGCGCTTTTCCAAATGTGCCCAAATACCACTCGCCGTCGGCGTTAACCAATCTGACCTTACCAGCCAGGCATCGATCCTTAATACCGTCGACAATAAAGACATCCGTCGCAGGCAGATCGAACACGCCCAATACGGTGGGTTCAACGGCATTGGTCGCAACGACCTTGCCGTCGCTTTCGATCACGATATTGCCGCTATCGATGGTTTCATAGCCATCAAGCAAGCTCTGCAGTTTGAGCGTATTGCTTGCAACCGCTTTCGCGCTCTGATGCCTTACCGCGACAACGATGCCCTCGCCATCCTGCCGAGTCACGCAGCCAATGTCTGCGACCGAATCATCCGCAAGCGTGATGCGGGCGGTATAGGACTTAAGCGGATGAGTTGCCACCTCAAGCACGGGTGATTCTTTGAGATACGTAGCGAGCGACCCGTAGTCCACATCGCCCGTCGAGGACTCGGACACCAAATTGCCCGATGCGTCCGTCACGATCAGCGCGCTCACGTTGAACTGGTCGGCGTATTGCTCCAGCATGGCGTTATCCACCGAACCGTCGCGCTCCATATCGCGGGCAGCCTCTCCGGCGATCTCCATAACGCGAATCAGGTTTTTGGTCGTATAGGCGCTGTTGAATGCATCGTAGGAAAGGCTCTGCGTCGCCACGTAATCGACAACGTCGGCAAAGCGCTGCTCGGCTTGGGCCGTCGTGTAACCGTAGCTCATCATGCCGGCAACAACCGAGAGCGCTATCCCCAGCAGAGCGACAAGGAGCCATGCCCCTGCCGAACGATTGCCCCGCTCCTGAGCAGCGTGGTCGGGCGCATCGATCATGACAGGCCTCCATATTCAAAAATGGCGAAGGGTCATCGAAGTACTTTGACACCAGGCGTTCCATGGTGCCATCGGCAAGCATTTCTTGGTAGGCATGAGTGAGCTTGACGTCGATGCCACGCGTATCGTTGATATCGAAAGCGGTGCCAAACCGACCTCTAGCAGCGGCTCATCCAAAATGCGATATGTCACACCATAGTCTTTTTCGTAGGTGAGGAACGAGGACTCATGCGCGGCGATAGCGTCGACCAGGCCCTCGACGAGCGCCGGGTTCAGGTATGAACCGTCCGAAAAGCTGTAGAGTTCCTTGATCTGCGGAACGTTTTCATTTATGCGATTGAGCAAAATGTCCTCGGGCTTGGTGGTGGACTGAACCGCCACGATCTTATCCTCAAGATCGGCAAGCGTGTAGATATCGCTCTGGGGATCGACCGCGACCACCTGGCGGCTCGCAAGGTACGGGCCGGCCCAACGATATTCGTTTTCGCGACCCGTCATACTAAAGCTGCCCATGACACAATCGAGTTCGCCGCTCGCCAGCAGCTCCTTCTTCTTTTCCCAGTCGATCAGCTGGTATTTTGGCTTGTAACCAATGCGAGCCAAAGCCTCGGTCAATATCTCGACATCCAGGCCAACGATATCGCCGTACTCGTCGGTATACACAAACGGTGGATAGAGGTCGCTTCCGACGTTGAGCGTCTTAAGGTCGTCGTCTTTGACTTGCGAGGCGTCCAGACCTTCTAATGCAGACGTCGAGGCTCCGTCATTCGACCCGGAGCAGCCAGCTATCGCTACGACAAAGACGCTCGCCACTGCAAGCGCAACAAACAACGAAATGGCAACCGAGCGACGGGATCTTTTCATCGAGCTCCATACGATCCTGTTTACAGACTTAAATGGTTAAAGATAATAGCAAACAAAACCACACGAGTGCCCAATTGTTACAGGCGCTTTACCGTGTGGGACCTTCCAGCCGACTTGGCAGAAGGCCCCGCATGCAGTGCTCACTTACCGTGCATTAAAAACATAGCGGTCCAGGCGGTCGCACGCCTCCCTTACGCGCGAAAGCGGCAGCGCCAGATTCACGCGAATGTGGCAGGGTCCGTGGAACGGGCGGCCGTCCTGATACCCCACGCCCACGCGTGCCCCCTCATCGAGCAACCACTGAATATCGCGGCCATGCTCTCGGCACCACTCGGTGCAGTCCAGAAACACCATGTACGTGCCCTGCGGACGTGAATAGGACACGCCCTCAAAATGCTCGTCCACGTAATTGCAGAAGTACTCGATATTGCCGGCAAGCACCTGATTGAGCTCGTCCACCCACTCATAGCCCTGCGGCTGGTAGGCACCGATAAGCGCATGCATGGAGAGGACATTCATCTCGTTGTAGTGGGTCTTGTTGGACACGGCGCACACGCGGTCGCGCAGCGTCTCGTTATAGATGATGTGGTAGCTGCCGACCAGGCCCGCCAGGTTGAACGTCTTGCTGGGCGCGTAGAGGGCGACCGTGCGCATGCGGGCATCCTCGCTCACCGACTGCGTCGGGATATGCTTGTGCCCCGGCAGGATGATATCGGACCAAATCTCGTCCGAGATCACCACGCAATCGTGCTGGCAATAGACGTCCATGGCGCGCTCAATCTCGTCGCGCTCCCATACGCGGCCGCAGGGATTGTGCGGCGAGCAGAACACCACGGCATGGATGTGGTTTTGAGCGAGCTTGCGCTCCATGTCCTCAAAGTCCATGCGCCACACGCCCTGATCATCGAGCTTAAGCGGGCTATGGACAATGCGATAGCCCGCGGCCTCAATGGACTTGGTAAAGCCGATGTAGGTGGGGCTGTGGACCAGCACCGCATCGCCCGGCTGGACATACGCGCGCAGCGTCGACACGACACCGCCCAGCACGCCGTTTTCGTAACCGATATGTTCAGGGCGCAGGCCCTCGACGCCATTGCGGCGGCTCTGCCATTCGATGATGCGGTCGAAATACTCGGAGCGCGGATTGAAATAGCCAAACATGGGGTGCTGGGCACGCTGAATGATGTGTTCCTGGACCGTGGGCACCGTGGCGAAGTTCATGTCCGCCACCCACATGGGAATGCGATCGAAGCCCTCGTCGGGTGCGTTTGGAGCCATGCCGGGGATCTCACCCCAAGAATCAACGGCGATGGAGTCCATGCCGTGGCGGTCGATAAGCGAGCGAAAGTCGTATTTCATGCTGAGCTCCCGTGCAAAGTGATTGTTTTGGTAGGCGTTATTGTCCACCAGCGTGGGCGGTTTTGGCGCGGAGTTTGGCGCTTAATTTGACGGGTGCGGACGAATGGCTGGTTAGTCTTGCGCGTCGTTGACGGCGACTACGGTTAGCTGGGTTTCGTCGACCGTAAACGATATGTCGAGCCCGGCGTAGGCAGATGATAGACGCGGTTTGGCTCGTGTTTGCTGCCCGCGCGGCGCGGATCTTGGCGTAGAACCTCGACCAAGCCAGAAATCTTTGCGGGCGGGACCATATCCTGCAGAGCTTGCGGAAACTCAACATCGAGCTCTTGCCACGGAGCATCCTCAATCCAGCCGCCGGTCGCATCCGAGTGGCAATCCGCAAACGGGATGTAGGGCTTAATGTCGTAGATGGGCGTGCCGTCACGCAGGTCGGCCCCCAGCACATGGATGATGGGGCCATCGTCGGTGAACTCGACACGATCGAGCTTGACGCAGGTGAGACCGATGGGATTAGGGCGAAACGGGCTGCGCGTGGCAAAGACGCCCACACGCTCGGCTCCACCCAGGCGCGGCGGACGCACGGTCTTCGACCATTTTGCGTTGGTGCCGGACCTGTCCTGCGACTTGGCATCGGCAACTATGTCCTTAGCCGTGCGCCGGGCGTTCCGTTTTCGAAGCGCCACAGTAGCCACAGGTGAGAGAATGAGTCCAGACCCTCAACCGCTGCATTGGAGGCAAATTCCGGCTCAAAAACGATGCGTCCCTGCAGATGAGGCGCCAAAAAGCTGTTGCGCGGAATGCCGAACTTCTGCGGCAGGTCGGTATGTATGTGTGCAATAGGTTCCATGCCGGTCATTGTACGGCATGAAGGCGTGGGACGTTGCGCGCAATTCTTCGCCGCGGTCCCCCGTCATGCAACCAACGGTTGCTTGGAAGGGCGCCTGCCGCCGCGTATGCTTAAGCCATCAACCAGCAGAAAGGAGCCGCTATGGCCTTTGCAGAAAAGCTCATTGCCATCCGTCGCGCCCATCACCTTACCCAAGAGCAGCTCGCCGCCAAACTCTTCGTCACACGCCAAGCCGTCAGCCGCTGGGAGCGCGACGAGGTCACCCCGGGCATCGACATGATGAAGCTCATTGCCGCCGTAACCGGAGAGCCGTTGTCCCACCTGCTCGAAATGCCCGAGCATTATTGCCAGAGCTGCGGCATGATACTCACGCCCGACGACTGCGGCACCGATGCCACGGGTGCCACGACCGACCATTACTGCAAATGGTGCTACGACCACGGCAAGTACACCTACGACACCACCATGGAGGCGATGATCGAGGATTGCGCCCCGCGGCTGGCGCAAAACACCGGCATGTCGCTCGACGAAGCCGTCTCGCTCATGGGCGCCGTCCTGCCGCAACTGGAGCGCTGGCGCACCGTGCAGGAAAACGAGGAGCGCTACGGTGCCGAGGCGCGGGCGCGCTATGGCGATGAGGCTATCGATGCGGCAAACGAGGCGCTGCTGGACATGGATCCTCAGACATGGAACGACATGAAGGAACTTGAACGCGCTATTCTGGGTCAACTCTCGATTGCCATGGGCATTGGCGACCCAGAGAGCAACGAGGCCCACAAACTTGTCGCAATGCACCGTCGATGGATTGCCCTTAACTGGGGACACGAGCCCCAAGACGAAGCATACCTGGGCCTCGCCCACGGCTATCTTGCCGATCAGCGCTTTGTTGACTACTACGACAAGCCCTGCGGCACCGGAGCCACGGCGTTTCTGGTCCAGGCCATCGAGTCGTCGTTGACGCGCGCATAGACCGCGGCTGCTTTGGGTATTTCAATCAAAACTTCAACCGATTGGAGACCTATGGCTACTGATCATGAGCTCGTGCTCTACGTTATGACTGGCTGCCCGTATTGTATAAAGGTCAAGCGCTTTTTGGCCGATAACGGCGTGACCATTCCCGAGCGCAATATCTCGACCGACCCCGAAGCCGAGCAGACGCTCATCGCCGTCGGCGGAAAACGCCAGGTTCCCTGCCTGTTCATCGACGGCAAGCCACTCTACGAATCGAGTGACATCATCGCATGGGTACAGGAGAACCTGCTCTAGTACGCGCATCCCGTCCGTCCAAGACCCCACCCCATACGGCCTAAACATGTACACCAGCATCCAAAGTCGACATTTTTCGACATCTTTGATGCTGGTGTACAGCTTTTGCGGGTAGTCATGGACGCTCTTAACCGGCTAATTGTTTGAGGCGACCTTTGGATTATGGCTGTTTGACGCCTCTGGAAAGGGTTTCCGAGAGGGCTGTGGTCAAAAAAGGGCAAATATGAGTACTGCTACCTGTTTAGTAGCAGCGATTTTGATCACTTCAGGAGCTATTCAACGTTCCATACGTCCGTAGACGACGCTATTTCTCCTCATATGTTCAATAAAAGTAGCTCCTAATGGGAACAAATCTCATCAGGAGTTACTATTTATAGCAAAATAAATGCAACTATAATGGCAACAGTACTCATATTTGCCCTTTTTTGACCACGACCCTCCAGAATAGCCGCTGAGGACGACACTAAATGACAAAATCCGGCACTTGGACGTTCTTATATGATTAGCCATTGAAGGACACCTAACGACTACTCCCATTCGCGACACACTGTGTCGCGAATTAAGCTGGTCCCATTATCGAAGACCAGTGAGAGCTCCTGCCCAGAATCTCGATAGCTTAATAAAGCGCTCCCCTCCGGAAGTTCAATGAGCATCCAAATTCCAGGCTGAAAAGCAAAGGAGTATCGAAGCCGTCAATGCTCATTTTCTATCGAACACGCGGGTCAAAACAAGCTAATTAGCCTGATAAACTGTTTGTTTTTTTGTCTGCAAGACTGTATACAAAAAGATTATCCGTTGACCTGTGCTCGACATTATGCCGATCGATAGGAGACGCTATGGACGCTAAGCAGCTCGAAAAAATGATGGGGTTTGCCCCCGGAGAGTTGGAGAAAGCCGCAGAGGCATACGAAAAAGATGAATGGCCGAAGGGTCGCACCATCAAGCTGGGAAGGCCGTCGATCTCCGATGAGCCAAGCGTTGTTTTATCGGCACGTGTGGGCGAATCGGTCCTTGAAGCCTTTGACGCAAAAGCAAAGCGCCATGGGCAAACACGCACGGAGCGACTCAGGGAGCTCATCACGCTCGATGCAATGATTGCCTAAACTCAACTCCCCCGCCGACCCAAACATATACGCCAGCATCCAAAGTCGACATCTTTCGACATCTTTGGATGCTGGTGTACAGTTTTTGCGGGTAGTCATCGGGGACGTTCTTAAATGACTAGTCGCTAAAGAACGTCCCCGATGTCTAACTAGCCGCGGAAGCGAGCTATGGGTGCGAGTGGCTGCTCGCGAAAGACCCGCTCGACGGCGGCGCGGTATTCGTCGACCTTTTTGGTCTTACGTACGAGCTTGTGAACGGTAGCGGGGTCGACGAAAGCGCACTTGGCGTAGAACCACCACTCCTTCATACGAAAGACCGCGTTACCGCCAATCTCTTCTGCATAGGCCGCAAACAGCGTGTCGTGGAAACGCTGCAGTTCGGCTGCCGTGGCAGCAGGGCCGCCCTTGACCATGCGAGCGAGAGCGGGATTCGCAAGCAAGCCACGCCCCAGCATCACATGGCGTGTCCCGGGATAGGCCTCCACCAGCGCATCCATATCCTCAAGATCAAAAATATCGCCGTTGTATGCCACCGGAAACGGCGCACGTTCCAGCGTCTCGCCATAGAACTCTTTGCGCGGTGAGCCTGTATAACGGTCCTTCTGTACGCGCGGATGCACGATCAGCTCTGTTAGCGGCATGCGGCAATACAGATCGAGCACGCGCTCATACTCGTCGTCGTCCTCGAGCCCCAGCCTAGTTTTGACCGATACCGGCAACGGCGACCGCTCGCACACATCGCTTAAGAACGCCTCGAGCTCGTCGAGATTGCGCAAGAAACCCGAGCCCTTGCCCTTGGCGACAACCGTTCCCGAAGCAACCCAAGTTGAGATTGACCTCGCGGTAGCCCATGTCAGCGAGCACCTGTGCCGCCCACACAAACTCGTCCGCGTTCTTGGACATCAGCTGAGGCACCACGTTGAGCCCCTGGTTATTGGCAGGATCGATCTCCTTAAACGCCTTGCCGCCAAAGCGGTTTCCCACCCGCGGCGGCGGCAAAAATGGCGTGTAATAGCAATCGAGCGCACCGAAGCACTCCGCATGCACGCGACGGAACACATGCCCGGTAATCCCCTCCATGGGGGCCAGCGAAAGGATCATCTACTCTTCTCTCATATCAACACAACAAAGGGGCCGTCCCTTTGTCACATGCATTATGCCTTGCGCTTCAGGCGATTCACAAGGAAGAGGTAGCTACTGAACGATGACCACCCTCCAGCCGCACCCCATACAACGAGGTCTAATACTTTTCCCGAGAAGTGAACGAGTGAAAACGGGCCCCGAAGCATCTGCACTTTCGAGATGCAATTTCCTGCGGTTTTGCCAGCCAAATCCTGCGGGTTTGACGTCTAAAAATGTCGATGCTTCGGAGGCCCAAGTATGGCCGTTCACTTCTCGGAAAAGTATTAGACCTCGATTTACATGCCACTCAATGTGACAAAGTGGCTGCTCCTTTGTCACATTCGATGAAAAAGGGCACCGATGTTAGTCGATGCCCCAAAGCGGCTGCAGGTTAAGCCCTACAGCGTATGTCTAAGACGAATCGAACTATTCGTCCCAGGAGAGGTTCTTACCAGTCTTTTTTGCCAGCAGCAAGAACAGGCCGATAATAACGTTGCATGCGATGCAGAAGATGAAGACGCCCTGGAAGGAGCCGACAAGCTCATAGACCTTCATCATAACGGGCATGCCAAAGGCGCCGACGATATAGCCCACGGAGCAGATCAGCGCGAAGATGCGACCGAAATCGCGGGAGCCAAAGACATCCATAACCAAAACGGTCAGGGCAGTGCCAGCGATGACGTACATTACGTCGTTCACGCCTGCTGCGAGGATGCTGAGCGTCGAGTTGCCGCTGCTCATCATGAGCATGACAAAGGAGAGGATGGAGACAGCGAGCCAGCCCAGAATGGCCTTCGTGCTGCCGAACCTATCGCAAGTGGTGCCGACGATCGGATTGAGGAACAGATCGAAGAGCGATGCAGCGGATACCATGAAGCCGCCCACCATGGGGCTAAAACCAACCTCGGAAGCATACGTCGGGAAGAGCTGGTTCATGCAGCAAGTGAGCTGAACGAGACAGAGGAAGCCGATGCAGAAGAAGAAGGCAGGCGACTTAATGGCGCGCGCATAGCTAACGCCACGCGTGCTATCCTCGGTCGTCTCCTCGGTCTCGGTGACCGTCTCGCCCTCGACGTAGCCATAGGGCAGCATGCCCTTGTCCTGAGGCTTGTAGCGGATGATCAGAATGGAAGCTGGGAGAATGAGCACTGCGGAAACACCGGCGAGCACCAGATAACCAGTTCTCCAGCCAGCGGCCTCGATGACAGAGGTGATGACGGGACTCATGATGAGCATGTAAATCGAGTTCACTGCCCAAGCGAGACCGATTGCCAGGCCACCAGATTTTTTGAACCACTGGTCAATAACGTCGGACATAGCGACGCCGGTGGTGAAGGCGAAGCAAACGCCAATCAGGGCGCCAGCGGCGATGAACATCCAGACTTCGGTGTAGAAGGCCATGCCTGCGCCGGCAGCGAGCAAAATAAGCTCGACAACGGGGAGCCAAACCTTGCCAACGACCTTGGGAATGAGTTTTCCGACAAACGGAAGAGCTGCCGCAAGACCAATGAGCGTTGCGGTGAAGTAATACGAGAAGATGGAATAGTCAAACCCGAACTCCTCGCACACGGGTGCGACGAAGGAGCCCGCGATGACGCTATAGGATCCGGTCGTGCCGGCAGACATAAGGCCGAGCGCGATTACGAGAACCCATGCGTAAACCTTGCTGCTCTTTAACTTTGCATTTTCCATTGACGCAGCTCCTAGAGACCCAGAAGGGCACACATAACGGCCTTGATGGTGTGCTGACGGTTCTCTGCCTCACGGAAGATGACCGAAGCGTTGGCCTCAAAGCACTCGTCGGCAATCTCGAAACCCTCGGTGATGATCTCGCGATGAAGGTCGTTCTTGCACTGGTCGAGGAGCATCTTGCCAACACGGTGATCCGCGTTGTGGACAGAGGGAAGCTCATGCATGCAGAAGATGTCGGGATTGTTGGTGCGCTTGCACAGCTCGCTGGTGACGCGATAGGGGTACAGAGACTCGGCATCGCCCAACCAGGAGTTGTAGTCGTCGGGATCCAGAACCTCTTCTCCGCACTCGGGTTGATGTAGCGCCACTCCTCGGTAACGATAACGTCAACGCCATCCAGGGCATCGAGGTCAGAGGTGATGGTAAAGGTCCTATTGGGAGCGTACTTGGCGTAGCAGGCCTCCACCTCTTCGATCATTTCCTTGCACATCTGATGACGGAGGTCGTCGGGGCCGATGGCGAGGAAGTCCATGTCGAGCATAGCGCACAGACGGCCATACCACACTGGGGCGCCGGCGCAGTTGCCAACGAAAGCCATCTTCTTGCCGCGGCTCGTACGCAGACCGCCCCATTGCTCTTCCATCGTAAGAGCGTCAGCGAGCATCTGAGTCGGGTGATCGCCGAGAGTAAGGGCATTGATGACCGGGATGTCAACCAGGTCAGCGACGTCATAGAGGAACTGCTCGTCCTTCTGTGCGCGGTAGACGATGAGATCGTACATGCCGTTAAAGACGCGCATGGCATCCTTGACGGTCTCGCAGTCACCCATGTGGGAGTTGGTCAGATAAGTGAAGCCCATGCCCAAATCATTGCAGGAGGTCTCGAATGCGCAACGAGTACGGGTCGAGCCCCACTCAAAGTTGGCGAGGACGTTTTTGCCGGGGAAGTAGCGCTGGTCGACACCAGACTTCTTCTGAGCCTTAAGGTTCCAGGCAAGATCGATGAGATAGCGGAAATCCTCGGAGGAGAGATCATGGATGTTGATGTAGTCGCGACCGCGGAGGCTGTTGTTCATGCCTATTTCCTTTCGAATTATTATCAAAATTATTGTTGAATGTGTCCCCGAGGAAAACACGGATATCCCTCGGGGAGCGGTACATGTGGCGCCTAAGCCAAAGAGCGCAGGCTCTAAGGCTCACTAACGACTGGCCGCCACGTCCTTAGTCCAGCAGTGCACGCCGCCGCCGGACAGGTTAAGCGCGAGGGAATCAATCATGATGACTTTGCGATCGGGGAAGCAGCTCTCAAGAACTGCCTTGGCCTGCTCATCCTTCTCTTTCACGACCTCGCTCATGCCCTCGTGGTAATAACGCTGGCCAAGAACGACGCCGTTGCAAATCAGGAAGTTGCAGTAGCTCGCTGCGGCGTAGAAGTGGACGGGGCCCTCGGGCCAGGGGGTGCCATCCATAAACTTGCCGCCCATTTCGTCGATGAAGCCTTATAGAGCTCGTAATCTTCATCGCCAGGGGCGATAACGACTTCAATAGGCTCGGCGGTGGGCATACGAACGATCTCGAAGGGCTTGCCCTCCCAGTCCGTTTCGTTGCTCAGGATCTCGTAGGCTGCCTCAATGCGGCGACGAGACTCTGCTCCAGCCTTGCTCGAGGCTGCCTCTTCATCGGACACCTCGGCAAGAAGAATCTTGTTCGGAGTGATAAAGCGACACATCTCATCAATGTGAGCTGCAAAGCTCATGCCAAAGACGGGAGTTCCGTCTTCCTTCTCGTCGAGGATGCCCAGTCGATAGTCGTCGTCCTCGAGCATAGGCTGCGGAAGGCAGATAACCTTGTTGAGGTTGTAGATGCGCTTATACTCGGCCTCTACTTCCTCTTTCGTGAACTCGGGATTACGCTTGCGGCATTCCGTGTCCTCGATGGCGATCAGAGTGCCGTGACCGTCAAACTCGCGGTCGCCGCCCTCCGAAACCATTTCGGAATTGACGATATCGAAGCAACCGAGCGCAACCGCCATGTGAACGGCTGCCTTACGTGCGGACTGGCACTCCGGGGAGTTCTTGTCCCACACGCCGTAATAGGTCCAAGCGGGGTTGACCATATAAGAATGGCCCTTGTCGTCGACCATGATGCTGGGACCGTTGTCGCGGACATAGAAGTTGGAGTCTTCGAACTGCGTGATCTCGATGCGATCGAGATCAACCCCCTCCTCCTTCAGGCGCGAGCAAGCCTCCTCATAGGAGCCGGGGGTGCCGCAATTGAGGTTGACCGTAACGTCGCCATACTCGAGCAGAGCCTTGATCACGTCAACGCAGGCTGGCGGTTATCGTAGCCTCTGCACGGATGTAATCGGGAAGCCATGTCACATAGACGTTGGAGCGCTTCTCGAACTCGCCCGGCATACGATAGTTCTCGTACATGGTTGGTCCTTCCGTCGGGTTTCCCGCGATGCTGTCCGGCCGCGACAATAGCGGGGTTTCACCTGCTATAGTACTACTATACCTACCGTTCGGTAGATAATTTTGAATAATTACCGCTCGCCTACTGATACATACCGTTCGCCGTATATAGTGGTCATGTTTGGACACGAATTGATGTTCCGTTGCCATCCTTAATAATGTTGGTAGTGCGGAAGTGATTTGCAATGGAGAAATGCAGCGTGAGCACAAGAAAAAAAATATTGGACGCAATGTACGATCTTGTGGCAGAAGTCGGTTATGACAAAGCGTCTATCGGAAAGATTTGCGACTTTGTCGGTATATCCAAGCCGTCGGTGTACTACTACTTCCCTCAAAAGAGGAGATTTTCACTACGCTCTTGGACAGCATGTTTCCGACCATTGACTATCAGCGCGACTACTCGCTAATAGTCGATAGGGACGGGTTCAAGGCCGCGCTTATCGAGCTCGGCAATTCAGTTATAGGTGGCTATCGAAGCGATGAAAAGCGCCGGCGCGTGCTGGCCGAGGTTAGCGTTCAAGCAAATCGAATTCCTGCAGTTCAGGAACGTCAAGCGACGGCGACCAAACGAACCATGGATGCGCTTAAAGACATCCTTCTTCATGGTGTAGAGATTGGCGCGTTTTCCGATAGCGCCGACGTAATGCTCTACGTACAAATTCTTTATACCGTTCTGGAGGGAGCAAGCAATACGGTCGCTCAAGGTGAGGATATTGATGAGAAAGCGGTTTGGGCGGGAATAGTCGAGCTTATGTTCAAATAAACCAGCCAAGCTGAAGCGCATGTTGGCACCCATGGTGCCTGCGGGCAACCTTTAAAACGAAAACAGGGGTCGACTCCAGTCTGGCTTGGAGTGACCCCTGTTGCATGGCAATCTATGCCGATGCAAATCGGCGCTTATTACTTTTCAGCAGCCTTATTGAGAAAGCCGGAAACGATAGCAAACGCAGCAATCATAAGGTTGCAGGCAATGCAGAAGATAAATACTCCCTGGAATGACCCTGCCATGCCGTAAACCTTCATCATGACCGGCATTCCAAAAGCACCGACGACATAGCCCGCTGAGCAAACGATCGAATAGATCCTTCCAAAATCGCGTGATCCAAAGAGCGAGAGGAGAAGCATCGGCATTGCGGTTCCAACGATGGCGAACATGACATCGTTTACACCAGCTGCAATGATGGAAACGGTCTCATTGCTTCCGCCAATGATAAGAAGCAGGAATGAAAGAATGCTGACACCTGTCCATGCGACCGTTGCTTTAATAGCGCCAAGCTTGTCGCATGTTTTGCCCACGAAGGGATTTAGGAAGATATCGGAGAGTGAAGCTGCCGAGACCATTAAGCTTCCTACGATAGGATTGAAACCGACCTCGCTTGCATAGGTTGGAAACAGCTGGTTCATGCAGCAGGTGAGCTGCGCCACGCAAAGCAAGAGGACACAGAGAATAAAAGACGGCGTTTTCGCGGCATCGCGGAGTGCCATGCCCGAAAGGACATCTTCCTGCTCATCGGCGCTGCAGCTCTCATGGGTTTCGGAGGCGGTCTCTCCGTACGGAAGCATATTGCGATCAGAGGGGTTAAGGCGAATGATAAATGCGCTTGCAGGCAAAATCATAGCTGCAGAAACGGCCGCAAGCACGATGTATCCCGTACGCCAGCCTTGCTGCTCGATGACCAGTGTAATGACAGGACTCAATAACAGCGTGCAGAGAGAATTAACGCCCCAAGCGAGGCCGATGGCGAGACCGGACGATTTGCTGAACCATTGGTCAATGACATCGGACATGCAGACGCCCGTTGTAAACGAAAAGCAGATGCCGATCACTGCGGCGGAGACGGTGAACATCCAGACCTCGGTGTAGAACGCCATTGCGGCGCCGGCGGCAATAAGGACGAGTTCAATGCAAATATGCCATGGTTTGCCGATTACTTTTGGAATGAAGCGACTCAAAAGCGGAAGCCCAAGCGCAAGGCCAAGAAGAATCGCGGTGAAATAGAAAGAAAAAGAAGTGTAGTCAAAGCCCAGATCTTCACATACTGGAGCAACGAATGAGCCGGCAATAATGCTATATGTGCCAGTTGTTCCGGCGGACATTAAGCCGAGTGCAATAACGACGACCCAAGCAAATGCGCCGCTTTCACGGAGACAATCTTTTTTGGCTGGTGTGGTGAGAGTCATGGTTGCTCCATTTCTATCGGCAATACATCCTATATGCCTACCGATAGGTATATAAACCAGAGGACTCTTCGTCAAGCATTAAGCGGGGAGAGGGAGTTCTTAACCTGCCGAACGGTAATTAGACCCCGTTTTCGCAAGGGTCTCAATGTGACAAAGGGACTGTCCCTTTGTCGCATTATTCAGAGCGCAGGGCTTCTACGGGGTCTTTTTTGGATGCACTGCGGGCCGGTAGCAGACCGGCGACGACCGTTAGCAGCACCGAAATCGCGATGAGCACCAGCGCATCCTGCACGGGCAGACTCATTAGGTTGGGGACCTGTTTGGCCGCAAGCGCCCAAGCATTGACCGGGAAGCTCACGGCCACCACGACGACAACAGCAAAGACGCCGGCAATGAGGCCCTCGATAAAGGTCTCGGCGTTGAACACGTTTGCCACGTTACGCTTCGACGCGCCAATCGCACGCAGAATGCCAATCTCCTTTTTGCGCTCCAGCACGCTGATATACGTGATGATGCCGATCATGATGGAGCTCACCACCAGGCTGATACTCACGAATGCGATGAGCACCAAGCTGATGGTGTTCACAATGTCGGTCACCGAACCCATGATGATGCCCATGTAGTCGGTGTACGAGATTGCCTGTTCATCGTGACCAGCGGCTTTGACCTGCTTGTTGTACGCATCGATGTGATCGAGCACGCGCTCTTTGGCCTCAAAGTCGCGCGGGAAAATCTTAACCGAGATGGGGTCTGCCTCATCCGCATAGCCCAACGTGGTCAGATTGTTGTCGTAGGTGAGCTTCGAAGCTTGGCATAGCTCATCATGAGCGAACTCAGATCCTCGGCGTCCATGTTGAAATGGATGGCACGAGTAAAGGCGCTCGCATCCACGCGCATGGCGCTCGCCAGGTTAGCAAAACTCGAAGACATCTGCGTCGCCATCTGGTCCATAAGCCCTGCCGCGCCTGCCTTGAGCTGAGTTGACACCGTCGCCGCAATCTGATCGCTGATTGCCTTCATCACCTGGTCCATAGCCTGCTGCAGATACGGAGCCAGTTGCTTTTGGACATAGTCGGTCATCGCCTGTTGCAGGCGCTCGGCCAGGGCATCGCCGCCGAGCGCTTTGAGCTGGGCCAAGATTTGCTGGGCTGCCGTATCCCTCTCAAGATACGTCGAGAATGCGGCAGCGAGCTTTGACGCGTCCTTAAGATCTTCGGGCGACAGCGCCTTAAACTGATCAGACTGCAAAAAGCCCTCAAACAGTTGGTTGGCAAGTATTCCCACCTGCTGCATTTGCTCGGGCGTGAGCTCCAGACCGTCAAAGATGTCCGAGAAATCTGGAGCCGGTGCTTTTGCCATGATGTCGCTGAAGTCGATGTCCCTTCCAACGCCCGAGAGGTCAATGTCCAGCCCGGATAAGTCGATACCAGAAAGGTCCATACCGCCGGCCGCACCCGAGAGTGCAGACGCATCAAACGAGAACGCGCTCTTAAGTGCTGCCTCGTCCACACTGAACATGCTGCCCAGATCCACTCCTTGTTTGGCCTCGCCTTGTAGTTCGTCGAAGGTTTTGCCCGTAAAGACATCCGTCTCGGGGTGGTCGAGTTGCTCCTGCACAATCTGCGAATCGGCGGCGCGCTCCATAAGCTGGCGAGTCAGCGCATGCGTATAGGCAATGCCCGGAGACAATGCGCTCGCGTTGGCCGTCTCGTTGGGTCGCACCACGCCCACAATGCGCACGTCAATACCGTCGGCAACCTTGGCGGCCATAAAGTCGGCGTCGCCAGACATGTCGGTCCACATGCCGGTCTCTTCGTTTTTGCGATAGGCATCGGCCGGCGACAACACCTTAAATGTCGTGGACAGCGCATCGTCGTAGGTAAAGTCGGTGCCGGTCTCGGGCGTCTCGACCTTGCCGTCGGCCGTCATGGCGCTGTTGACCAGGTCGTTGAGCTCATCGATATCCAGCGCGCCGATGCTATAGAGCGTATAGTCGCCCACCGTGCCGCGGTCCGAAAGCACCATCACGGCTTCGTTGGCGGACGTGGGCCAATGGCCGGCAACGACATCGTATTGGCTGTCGAGCAGGCTCTGGTCGTCAATCATCTCGTTAAAGACCGAGGTCCCCATGGAATCCATGCTCACCGTTGCCGCCGAGCTTGCGCCTCCGCTCATGGCCTCGGTCATAGCGTTGGGAACAAGCCGAACGGGCCTCTCGTCGCCCTTGCTCAAACGATAGACAACCGGCGTCACGCCGTAGCCGTACTGGATAGCGTTGACCTCTTTGTCGATACCGTCACCGCCGCCGTCAAGCCATGCCTTAAAGCTCGTCATATCGTTAGATTTAACGCTTGCGAACATATCCTTTACGGCCGTGACCACGGGAATCTTATCCGTTCCCTTAGCCTTGCCACCGGTAGCGTCATCGGACGAGGCCTCGCCCTTGGATACCTCCTCATCGGTAGCCCCCTGTCCGCCCATCATGGACGACAGGTCGTAATCTTGTTTGGAAATCGTAAGCGGGTAGCTTGAGAGCGTGTCCTCCTCGACCTTTTTGATGTAGCCGTTTACGCCGTTGGAGAGCGCCAGAATCGCTGCGATACCAATAATGCCAATCGAACCTGCGAAGGCAGTCATGGCCGTACGGCCCTTCTTGGTCATGAGGTTTCGGGCAGAAAGCCCCAGCGCCGTCACAAAGCTCATCGAGGTTTTGCGCGTGGGCTTGGCCTCGCGACGCGCGGCCTCGGTAGCATCAAAGGGATCTGAATCGTCGGTGATCTTGCCGTCCGCCAGGGTGACAATGCGCGTGGCGTACCTGTATGCCAACTCGGGATTGTGCGTGACCATGATGACCAAACGATCGCGCGCAACATCCTTGAGCAAATCCATGACCTGTACGGATGTCGTTGAGTCCAAGGCGCCGGTCGGCTCGTCAGCCAGCACAATCTCGGGATCGTTGATCAGGGCGCGGGCAATAGCCACGCGCTGCATCTGGCCACCCGATAGCTGGCTCGGGCGCTTGTTAACGTGCTTGCCCAGGCCAACTGCCTCAAGCGCCTTGCGCGCACGCTGGCGGCGCTCAGCACGCCCCACGCCCGTGAGCGTAAGCGCCAGCTCCACGTTTTCCAAAATGGTCTGATGCGGAATGAGGTTATAGCTCTGGAACACAAAGCCGATGCGATTGTTACGATAGGCGTCCCAATCGCGGTCGCTGAAGTCCTTGGTCGAGATGCCATCGATCAGCAGATCGCCAGAATCGAAATGGTCGAGTCCACCAATGACGTTGAGCATCGTAGTTTTACCCGAACCCGAGGGACCCAGGATGGCTACAAACTCGTTATCGCGAAAAGACAGGCTTACGCTGTCGAGCGCTACCTGCGTAAACGACTGCGTAACGTACCTTTTGCAAATATCTCTGAGATCCAGCATGGACGGCAACCTCTCCCCCGCCGTTCGCATCCAACGCGTTTGACCTACTCTATCAGCTTTTTTGCCGGTACCAGCAAGGAATGTAACGAACAAAAATGTAACGAACAAAAAACGGGACGGCACGCCGCATGGCGCACCATCCCGCACATAACATCGAAGGTGTGACAAAGGGACTGCCCCTTTGTCACACCTTTGTCGCATTCGAACCTACTGTTCGCTCTTCGCGAGTGCCTGATCGATCAGTTTGTTGAGCGCCTCGCGCTGCTCAGCAGAGTTGATACCGCCCATGATCGGCTCTCCCACGATGTTGCCGTTCTGGTCGATCACATAGGTGGTCGGGAACGAGTACAGGTTGGAGGTGAACTTTCCGGCCTCGCTGTCCGACTTAAACCAGATGTTTTTATACGTCACGCCCTTCTTGGAAAGCACGTCCTTGGCATCGGCCACCTCGTCTTTTTTGCCGTCGAGCGTAAAGGAATTAACGCCCACGACCTGGCCGCCCTTCTCGGCAAGCTCCTTGTTGAGCTTCTCCAGATCGCCCAGCTCTCCCACGCACGGCTTGCAGGTGGTAAACCAGAAGTTCATGACGGTGACCTTGTTCTTGGAGAACAGCTCGTCGCTGTTTACATCGTTGCCGTCCAAGTCCTTGCCCTTAAAGCTGGGGAACTTCGTCTCCCCGCTCTCGCCGTTGGTCATGCCTGCGGTCGAGGCATCGACGCTCTCCCCCTCGCCGGGCGTGCTGCCGCATCCGGGGAACTCCTTCTCCAGCGCCATGAGCTTGTCCTCGATCTCCTTGACCTGCTGCGCGCCGGCCTTAAGCGTCTTAAGCTCGTCAGCCGCAAACTGATCCTTGGCGCCCTCGATGGTATCGAGCAAGAAGTCGCCGTAGTTCTTGCCGTCCTCAATCATGGGAGTGTCTTTGTTGGCCGCAAGGAACACCTTTTCCCATAGGGCGTTATCGCTCGCAAAGATCTCGTTTTCCTTTTGCAGCAGCTGCTGGTACAGCTTGGCCGCCTCCTCGGCGCTCGACGGCTTTTGTGCCACAAGCTCGGCAATCTGCGCATCGCCGCTCGTGGCATCCTTCGCGTCGCCCTTGGGGGCAGAGCACGCCGCGAGAGTCAGCGCCAGCACGGGCAGCATCAACAAGGCCGCAATTTTTGACAGTTTCATGGTTCCTCCGTTTATATCGAAACTTATATAGGTACCTATTTGTTTTCGCAGGCCTGCGTGGACTGCGCGGGCCTGTCGCCCGTCACACCCAGCCCGCAGCGAAAGCTAATAGCATCGACGGGGCACGCGCCCACGCATTTGCCGCAACGAATGCACTCGGCATGGTCGGGCGTACGCGTAACGTCCACGTCCATCTGGCACACCCTGGCGCACTTGCCGCACGAGACGCATTTACAATGATCGACCTGAATCCCCAGCAACGACACCTTGTTCATGAGCGCATAAAACGCACCGAGGGGGCAAATCCATTTGCAGAAGGGGCGGTAGAACAGCACGCTCAGCACCGCAACCATAATGAGGATCGCGAGCTTCCAGGTAAAGAGCTTTCCCAGCGCGGAGCGGATTCCCGTATTCATGATGGACAGCGGAATCGCGCCCTCGAGCACGCCCTGCGGGCATATGTACTTGCAAAAGAACGGGTCGCCCATACCCACATCGTTAACCACCAAGACGGGCAGCAGCACCACGGCAAACAGTAGCACGGCATACTTGATGTACGTGAGCGGCTTGAGCTTTTTCGTGGAGAGCTTTTTGCTGGGAATCTTATGCAGAAGCTCTTGCAGCCATCCAAACGGACACAAAAAGCCGCATACAAAACGCCCCAGCAGCACGCCGATTAGAATGAGCGTTCCGGTGACGTAATACGAAAAGCTAAACTTAGACGAGCCCACCACCGACTGAAACGACCCGATGGGGCACGCACCCGAGGCCGCCGGACACGAGTAGCAGTTGAGCCCCGGCACGCAGACGGCTTTGCCCGCTCCCTGGTAGATGCCGCCCTTGGCAAAGTTAGGCAGGTGAATATTGGTCGCAAGCGTCGCCGCCGCCTGAATCAATCCACGAAATCGCGCTAAAAAATGCGATGCAGTGTTTTTTCTTTTATCCAATTCCGATACACTCCAAGCACAGCCTAATCGCTTTGGCCAGCACGGCATCTGCCTCGCCGCGCATAATTCCAAAGCCAACCATGCTACCCCAACGATCAGCAAAGCCACCTGCGCCACAGGCTTAATCGCTTTGAACAATCTGACCACTCCTTTCGTTTCGCGACCCATTGGACCATACCGACTATAAAATCCGTGTTAAGCGTGAATGACTATGCAAGGAGAACGTTATGCGCATCTTGGTCGTCGAGGACGAGCGGGCGTTGTGCGATGCGATCGCACGCAGCCTGCGCAACTTGGCCTATAGCGTCGACTGCTGCTACGACGGGCAGCAGGCCCTCGATCTGCTCGATGTCGAGACCTTTGATCTTGTCGTACTCGACCTCAACCTCCCCCATGTCGACGGCATGACCGTGCTCAGGCAACTCAGAACAACTGATTGCGAGACGAAGGTGCTCGTGCTCTCGGCACGCGGCGAGGTCTCTGACAAGGTAGCAGGGCTCGATGCGGGCGCCAACGATTACCTCGCCAAGCCGTTCCATCTTGAGGAGCTGGCAGCACGCATACGCAGCCTCACGCTCAGGCGCTTTACGCAAAACGACGTTGTTCTAACCTGTGGATTGTTGAGCTTTGACACCAAGGCGCGCCTCGCCTCCGTGGACGGCGAGACCCTATCCCTCACGCGCAAGGAGACCGGCATCTTGGAATACCTGATGCTTAACCAGGGGCGGCCGGTGAGCCAGGAAGAGCTTATCGACCACGTATGGGACAGCAGCGTCAACAGCTTTAGCAACGCGACCCGCGTGCATATCTCGTCGCTGCGAAAAAAGCTGCGCGGTGCGTTGGGGCACGACCCCATCCGCAACCGAATCGGCGAAGGCTACGTTATGGAGGACGGCAAATGAAGCGGCTGTCGCTGCAGTGGCGCATCACGTTGATGACGGCACTGCTGATATGTTCGACCTGCGTACTTATGAATTGCCTGGTTGGCTACTCCGGCATGCGCTACATGGACTCGATTGGTGCAGAAGCGTCGGCGCACAGCAAGGTGGAGGCGGCCTCGCCCAGCTCATTTGACCCGACAAACAAAGAGCTCGACGACGCGCTGACCATCGTCGTGAACGACGCCCAAGAATCGTTTGGCGCGACGAGCTGGTATATAACTGCGGCGGTGACGCTGCTCGGCGGCGTGCTGGCCTACTTTGTAAGCGGGCGCGCACTGCGACCGCTGCGCTTCTTTGCGACGCAAGTCGAGAGCGTGCGGCCCGACAACCTCGCTGACACAAAAATCAGCGAGGACGTGCCTCTGAACTCAGGCGTTGCAGCGCGTCGTTTAACGACATGATTGCCCGCCTTGACGAGGGATTTTCCGCACAAAGACAGTTTACGGGCAATGCGGCGCACGAGCTGCGCACGCCACTTGCGCTCATGCAGGCCCAGGTTGAGCTTTTTTGCGCCGAGCACCCCGACGCCGACGCCGATACAGCGAGCCTGCTCGGGCTGCTGCAGGAGCAGACCGAGCGGATGACGCACATGACAAAGACCCTGCTCGAGATGAGCGAGCTGCGCAGTGTCCCTTGCAACGATGCGATTGACCTGGCGCCGATGATCGAAGAAGTACTCACGGACCTGGCGCCCCTTGCCGAGCAAAAAGACATCACGCTTACAAGTGAGGGCGACGCGCAAACGATCGGCAGCGATACGCTAATCTATCGGCTGCTGTTCAACTTGGCCGAAAACGCCATACGTTACAGCGCGCCCAACTCGACCGTGCAAATCAACGCCTGCGCCGAAGGCGACCGCGTGCTGCTACGCGTGCGCGACCAGGGGCCGGGCATTCCCGAGCAATACCAGACGAGCATCTTTCAGCCCTTCTTTCGCGTCGACAAATCGCGCAGCAGGGCATACGGCGGCGTGGGGCTGGGACTTGCGCTGGTCTGGGAGATTGCCGCGCTCCACGGCGGCTCCATCGAGGTCGAAGAGAGCTCGGAGCGCGGAACGACCATGCTCGTAACCCTTCCCACTCGCGCGCTCGGCTCATCAAAATAACGAACGGGACGGCACGCCGTGTGGCGCACCGTCCCGCACATATCATCGCCGATGTGACAAAGGGACTGTCCCTTCGTCACATCTGCTAGTTCTCGTCGCCTACCAGCTGAGTTAGCTTACTCCCACTCCACCGTACCGACGGGCTTAGGCGTGAGGTCGTAGCACACGCGGCAGATGCCGGGAACCTCGGCGGTGACGCGAGCGGTAATACGCTTGAGTAGCGCCCAGTCGAGCTCGGGAACCTCGGCAGTCATGACATCGACGGTGTTGATGCAGCGGATGATGCAGGGCCAATCGTAGGCGCGCTTGCCCTCGCGCACACCGGTTGCGCGGAAGTCGGGCACGACGGCAAAATACTGCCAGATGGTCAGACCGGCCTTGTCGATCTCCTCGCGCACGATGGCGTCGGCTTCGCGCAGCGCCTCAAGACGGTCGCGGGTGATGGCACCAAGGCAGCGGACGCCCAGGCCGGGACCGGGGAACGGCTGGCGCTCAACCATGTTCTCGGGCAGGCCGAGCTCGCGACCCACGACGCGGACCTCGTCCTTGTACAGCAGTTTGACGGGCTCGCAGAGCTCAAACTGCAGATCCTCGGGCAGACCGCCCACGTTGTGGTGAGCCTTCACGCCGTCTTGGGACTCCAGGATGTCGGGATAGATGGTGCCCTGGGCGAGGAAGCTGACCTCATCGCCAACCTTGCGGGCCTCCTCCTCGAACACGCGAATGAACTCGGCGCCGATAATCTTACGCTTGGCCTCGGGCTCCTCGACGTCCACGAGCTTGTCCAGGAAGCGATCTGTGGCGTCAACGTAAACCAGGTTGGCATCCATCTGATTCTTGAAGACGTCGACGACCTGCTCGCTCTCGCCCTTGCGCATCAGGCCGTGGTTAACATGCACGCAAATGAGCTGCTTGCCGATGGCCTTGATGAGCAGGGCCGCGACAACCGAACTGTCGACACCACCGGAAAGAGCCAGCAGGACCTTTTTGTCGCCGATCTGCTCGCGGATTGCAGCGACCTGCTCTTCGATGAACGCCTGGGCAAGTTCGGGAGTGGTGATACGTACCATGTCGTCGGGACGCTTGTTGGGATCCATGCAGAGCTCCTTCTCGGTTCGATGGAAATGCGCCGCGCGTATGCAGACGCACCGTCATATGACCTCATTATATGCAGAACGAGATACGTTTCCCATCGCTGCGACAGAGCTTTTTGCAGGGGCGGCAGTTTTTCTATATCCCAAGGTCAGCTAGACTTCGGTAGCCACCTTGGGAGCATCGCCAATAGACTCTTCCTTTATACGTTCGGCACAATCGTAGGCGATACCCACAAATTCCAGTCCCGAGCAACAAGAGTACAATTGCTGCTAGTGTTGCCAGCTGTTGGGAGATGGAAGATGGACTGCGATGGCTACCCATGCGTTCCCATGCCGTTGATGTGCACTGCCTTTGTGCCGGGGCAGATTGACGCTGCGGTTGCAGGCATTTCCGACCCCGATTCACGCACCATCGCCACGGCAGAAGCGCTGTACTATCGCGGACAGGCCGCCCTCGCTGCCAAAACGGCGCGCCCCTATCTTGACGCCACCGACCCCGCACTGCGCTATTCCGCATGCTTTATCTGCGGATACGCCAGTCTGTCGCTCAACCGTATCGCCGACGCCCGCCGTTGTCTTGCGGGCATCCTCGATACGCCAACTGACGAGGAATCACCCGCCGTCCACGCCACGCATATCCTGTTCACCTCGGCCGCAAACGTCCTGCTGCACCTGCCTTCCCCGTATTCTGCCGAAGAGTTTTATCCGCTTGCGGCGCATCTGCCCGAAGGCCTGCGCCTGTTCGCCAGCTACGTGATGGCGCATGCCCTGTACCTGCGCGGCGAATATGGCCGCAGTCTGGGCATGGCGGAAAACGCCCTGATCATGAAACAGGGAAGCTATCCGATCTCGGAACTGTTCCTGCACCTGGCAGCTTCCATGGCACGCATGAGCCTCAAGGACATCGACGCCGCAAAGGCACACTTCGGAACCGCTTGGAACATTGCGCGTCCCGACGGCCTTATTGAGCTCATTGGCGAGCATCACGGCCTTTTACAGGGGCTCATCGAGGCGTGCCTAAAAACGCAATACCCTGACGACTTCGCGCGCATCATCGAGATCACGTACCGCTTCAGCTACGGCTGGCGGCGCATCCACAACCCCGATTCGGGCGAGGACGTGGCCGACGATCTAACGACCACGGAATTCACCATGGCCATGCTCGCCTGTCGTGGGTGGACCAACGCCGAAATCGCACGCCATATGGCGTGTCGCCGGGCACTGTTAAAAACCGCCTATCCGGCGTATATGCAAAGCTTGGCATCGGCACGCGCGCCGAGCTGGTCGCGCATATGTTGCGTTAGCGACCGGGCTGACCGGCGTATCGAAAGCACTCCGGAGGCCTGACGCTTTCGCGCGCTCAAATTGGACATTTTGGCCATCGAACGGCACTACCGCCACGGGGCACCTTCTCGCAAAATTGGATTATTTCCACCGATATTTGCGGGATGGGAGCCAAAAATGCTTGATCGCCGTTCGTTACTTGTTGCCGGAGCGTCCTCGCTAGCGAGCATCATGTTACCGCGCGTGCCGGGAAGCGCAAACGCCTTCATATTGCCGTTCGCGCCCACCGAAGCCTATGCCGACGAAAAAGACCCCTTCAGGGTGCTCGTTCTCTCGCGCACCATGTTTGGTGTGGTCGTGGTCGACGTCGCCAACAAGAATATGCCTGTCAAGGGAGCCCAGGTCACGCTCACGTCGCGCTATGCCGCAGGCAAGCAGCTCACCGCCACGACCGATGACGAAGCACGGCCATCTTTGAGGTCGCGCCGCTTTCGGAAGGCTACGTAGACGAGGCGACGCTTCTCGACGCGTACGACTTAACGGCGGCATCTCCATTAGCATGGCGGGCTACCGCGATGTCGAGATTCCCCTTGCGCGTATCCAGGGCGGCACCGCCATAACCGCGCCCACGCGTCCGCTTTCCGACGGCGAGCCGTACTTTCGCCAGCTCACATTCGACGAATGGGACATCCAATACGCTGAAGCCACGTTCATGGCATTGCCGAAGAACGACACGGCAAACGAGCAGCCCGATACGCACGCCTTTACCGTGCAGGCACGTCTGCCACAGGGTGGACAGGCAACGCTGCGCATCAACAAAGTGACGCCTGCCGCGGGCAGCTCGCCCGAAACCGTCACGCAGATCGGTCAGATCAAGGCCAGCGCATCGGGTTCGGATAATCTGGCAACGTTCACACTCGAAGACAAGTTTCTCGACGCGGCATCGGGCCTTCTGGAAGAAGGGTGCAAGCTGCGCTTTGTCCTCGACTATCAGGCAAGACCTACACGCTCTCATCCATATGGCCGTTGTCACCGCGCCGGCCGCAAAGTCGGAATCGGGCTCGACCACCATCATTCCCACCACTATGGACCAAGAGATCACTCCGTTTGATTTCCCAGCGGCGTTTCCCGGCATCGGCGGCAACAAGTTCACCTGCTGGATGCCCTCGTTCCCCATTCTGTTCGATTTCTCGTTTGCCGGGTACGTACTGTTTGGCGGAGGATACAAACCAGCCAGCTATATGAACGATTCGGGCAATCCGGATCCGGAGTACTGGAAGAAGTCACCGCGTGAGTCGGGCGCCAAGCAGGCAAACCGCTACCTCGACGAGATGGAGGGGAAGTGGAATCAGTACAAGAGTATGAGTGCCGGTTCGGGTACCGATCCAAGGAACACCAAGCTGCTTCGCCATCACTGCACACTGCTGTTCACGATGGATATCGCCACGCAGCTGTACGGATCGCTCGCCTACGACTGGGTGGGCAAAACCTGGGGTGACAACAACGATCCCGCATATGGCAATATTAAGGCCCTCTTCCAAGTAAGAACCGACCTCAATTGGACTGAGCAGTTTACCCTGGGACCGGTGCCGTTTTTCCTAAACGTCAACCCCTGGGTGCTGGCAAAACTGGCGCTCGCCGTGGGCGCCCACACGCACGGCAGCGGCGCGGCGTTTTTTAAAAACATTTCGCTCGACTATTCCAACACGTCGGGCTCGTTCACCATCCAGATCGGACTTGCCGTCACCTTTGGCGCCGGCGTTGCAGGCGTCGCTTCGTCTGCCGTGCGCGGCGCCGCATCCCTCACGCTGTTCATTGGGTACGAGAAGGCAGATGGACACCAGCTTCCGCGGCTGCGCGTAGGTGCAGACGTCGATGTCGACGTGATACTCCAGTTCGTAATGTTCAAGTGGACCACCAAGGCTTGGTCGGGGTCGTGGCCCACACTCATCGATTCGTGGAATATGTCGGTGAACAATGGCGACCAGTATGTGCTCCAGCGTTCCGAGCTCGCATTGGGTGGGGATACGCCTTACACGCTGGATGCCCGCTTCGGCTCGGCCGGCAGCATCGAGGCGGGCGGCGTGCCGCAATTTATCGCATCGGCCACCATCGTCACCAACGCCGAGTTGCTCGCACGCGCCGAGGTTAAGGCCACTGCCGTAAACGCCGCGCCTGTCGTGCGCGATTGGGATCAAGCGGTCACGCGCATTGAGCTCGAGGCGGATTCAGAAAGCGACGACACGGGACAGATCGAGCATTTCGTCCATGCACTGGTAGAGAACGACGAAAACGCCGCGCCGATGTATGAGTACACCTACATCGGTCAGTCAACGAACGCCGTTGCGGACCCGAACGCCAATTCTGCCGGCGTGTCGGAGGACGAGCGTGGCGGCATAAAACCCTCGAGCGACAACGTGCTGTTTTCCGGCGTGCTCAGCGAAGCCCACATGAAGCTAACGATGATTGCCGGCGTAGAATGCCTGTTCCGTATCGCCTCGGTGCGCTACGGCGACAATGGCCGCTCGCGCCTGGTGGTGCACACAAAGGCAAACGGCACGTGGTCCGCTCCCACGCCCGTGGACTTTCCCCTTGGGTTTGGCGAGAACGACGTGGAGCGCGACAGCATATACGATTACGACTTCGACGTGGTGGAATATACGGACGGTAGAGGAAACCAGGATGCCTACGTGCTGCTGGTCTCGGGCGAGCGCCCCGCCGGCGACAATACTCTTTTCGATACGGCAAGCACAGCCGGTATGCTGTCCGTTGTGCGCCTGCGCATAAGTAATGACGAGATCCGCGTGGTGTCGCATGCGTCATGGCGCAGCATCTCGCGCGGCCGCCTGCAAGAGGATGGCTACCATTGCCTTCAGTGCCCGCGTATCACGGTGGGCAAGACGCTGGTCGACGGGCGCCTGTCGGGTGCCTACCTCCACCGCCGCGGAACCTCCGCAGAAAAGGCGCTCGGCAACGAGGCTGAGGTTGCGCTGGAGTGCTTTACCCTGTGGTCGGACGTTTCGGGCGACAGCCTGACGTTCCGCCAAGTTCTCCGCTTTCCGCAAGCACCGTCGAGTATCGAGCTGGGCGAGCCCGAAAATATCAACGGCAAAATGGTGGTGCCCGTTGCGTACGAGACCGCAGACGGCTGCGGCTGCGCATCGTACGCCGTGATTGGCCAGTCCATTGCGGGCTGGGGCGTTATGTCACCAGACGCATGGTACCCCGTGCGGTGCCGTGGCCACAACATTCGGGCTTTTTGGCAACCGTCAACGAGCAACTGCAGCATGTTACTTGGACGCGAGGTGCATCGGCATTTGCAACGCAGCCCGTGGGTGCCGCAGGCTGTGGCCCGGCATCGTTTAGCGTGAGCAACAACGGCAGGTGCGTGCTCTATGTAGAGAACACCGATGGCAAGGTGGGACAAACCTACGACGAAGAAGGCAACCCGGTGGCAGTGATGGGCAAGCACTTCCGCATCTTCGCCAGCACCTTGGCAGGCGGTCTGTTCACGGAACCGTTCGTGATGTGCGAGCTGGACCATCCCGTCGATCAAATAACGACATTTTTGACGTCGGGAGGCATGCTCTCCACGCTCGCTACGCACATTGTGAGCGCGGAGAAGAGCGAGGCAGAGCTACGCGGCATCGAAGTGCCCTTGGTAGCGTGTGCCACTCCGACGGGCGCGGTCGCCACCTCGGGCGCAGTGGTGCCCGGAGCAGCAGGCGAATCCTTCATGGTCACGGTGCGAAACGACGGCAACACCTTGCTGACCGCCGGCACGATCGATCTGTATCGAGAGGGCTCCAGCCAGCCGTTCTCCAGCGCATCCATCGGATTCGGAGTGAACGCACGTATGGCATCGATCTACGATCCAGAGCTTGCCGAGGACGCTTCGGCCAACGACATGGCACACGTGAAGTACGCACTCGAGACGCTGGGCGAACATTTTGCGACGCACCCGCTGGTAGCCGACAACGGCAACGCCGTGCTGGCACCGGGTTGCACGGCACAGTTCCGCATGAGCTTCGCTATCCCCGAGAGTTGGAGCGACGAAGTGGGCAAACGCGTGACGCTGTATGCGAAGGCGCGTGACCTGGTGGCGCTCGATCCCGTAACGCTCGAGGAAATTCGACCGGGTGCAAACTCGGCGCTGGGTGCCGTATTGCACGAGCTTCATGTGCCCGACGCGGCATGCGAGCGCTCAGAAGTTCAGGTCGGCGTCTGCGACAGCGCGGATACGACAGGACTTCACGACGCCCCGATGACAGCAGACGGCGACGGTGGCTCGAGTGGCGGCGGTGCTGACGAGGGCGGCGGCTCCGGCGGAAGCAGCTCCGGCAGCGGCAAGGACCACGGCAATAACAAGTGCTCCGGAAAAGCGGGCGCGCTTGCGGGCACGGGCGATGTCAACGCTCCCCTTACGGCAGCCGCTGCAGTACTCGCCGCGGCAGGCGCCGGCCTCGTCGCCTACAGCGCCCGCCGCACGGCGCTCAAAAAAGACACCGCCAATGAGACCAATTCGGATAGGCCTCGCTAGCTCCTAGTTACTTTTGTGAGAGACGCTGAATCGCTCATCGAACATCAAAATGGGCTGGTTCTGGATACCCAGAGCCGGCCCATTACGCATTAGATGTCGCCAGCGGAGTCGAGCTCGGCTTCGATCTTTGCGCGGCGCCTTTTCGCCGTGAAAAACGTTGCGCACAGGACAGCAAACGTGGCCGCGAAAATCGTCGCACCGCAGAACACGCCCGTGGCCAGATTCGCCAACCAAAAGACGCTTTCGAGCGGTACGATCTGCGCCTCAGCGATACAGCGCATTGCGGCAATAACAAGCGCGAACGCGGCGCTTATGGAAACCATGTCCGCCATCGCCATGTGGACATAACAATTTCGATTCGCTTTTCAATCTTACTCGGGCAGAACCGACTCGGTTTTGTCCGAGTAAACTCGAGCATAAACTGATTCATGCGATACAATTAACTCGGACAAAACCGAGTCGGAAGGAACCGAGTAAGTGGAATTCATTGGCAGGGAGCGTGAACTCGCCCGTATTAAGAAAACGCTCAAGGCGCCCGAACAGCGCAATGTTCTCATTTACGGCAGGCGTCGTGTCGGCAAAAGTGAGCTCATCAAGCAGGCGCTAACCGATTTGTCGGGCGTCGCAACGGTCTATTACGAGTGCCGCCAAACCTCCGAGGCAGACAACCTAGAGAGTCTGTCCGCCCTTGTTGCTGAAGCGCTGAGCTTTCCTCCGCTCGCCTTCACAGGCATCCGCGAGCTCATCGAATTTCTGTTTGCCCAAGCCAAAGACAAGAACGTTACCCTTGTTCTCGACGAATACCCCTACTTGAGAGATGCGGTTAAAGGCTTAGACAGCATTCTCCAGACCTCAATCGACGCTCACAGGGAAGACTCACGTTTAAACATTGTCCTGTGCGGCTCCTACGTTGAGATTATGAAATCCCTCATCGAGCATGAGAGCCCCCTCTACGGGCGAATTGATCTCGCGCTTGAGCTTAAGCCCATGGACTACTTTGACGCTGCGAAATTCTATCCCGCGTTCTCGCCCGAGGACAAGGTGCGGCTCTATAGCGTTTTTGGCGGCATCCCCTTTTACAATCGCCTCATCGATCAGTCCCAAAGCGTACGCGACAACATCATCGAGCTCGTCACAGAACCTGGCGCCCGCTTAGAAAGCGAAGTGCCGTCCTATCTCAACGCCGAGATCTCGAAAATGACCAACGCCAACGAAGTTTTTGGGGCTCTCGCACAAGGTTACTCCCGTTGGGGGGACGTGTTGGCACAGTCACACGTCTCGAGCGGTCCGGCCATGGCAGATGTACTCGACAAGCTCATGTCACTCGAAATCGTCCAAAAGCGTGCACCCATCAACGACCCTATGAACAAGCGCAAGTCTGGCTACTTTGTAGTGGACCCACTTTCGCTCTTTTACTATCGCTACGTCTTCCGCAATGCCTCCGCGCGTCAGCTGCTCGACCCAGAAGTCTTCTATGATCGTCACGTCTCCCAAGACTTCGAGGAAAACTACGCTCCACATATGTTTGAGGAGATCTGCCGTCAATACCTCGTACGGCAGAACAGGGCCGGCAAGATCGAACCGGCTTTCGACGCCATAGGCAAGTACTGGTACGACGATCCCGCAAACAAAACGAGCGGCGAATTCGATGTGGTAACGCAAGACCCCGAGGCTACGCATTCTACGAAGCAAAGTTCCGCAAGTCCCCCGTTACGCAAAAAATGGTCGATGAGGAAATCACCCAAGTCGAGGCAACGGGGCTCAAGTGCCATCGCTACGGATTCTTCTCCCGCTCGGGCTTCGAAGCTGACGAAAGCGATCGAACCGTCTTCATCGACCTGCCGCAGATGTTTGAATAGGACAGGCCCCACCCGCATCCCAAGCATTCATTATCTAACCGAACGATTGTTCGATGGAATTCGTGTTAGATGGAATCGTCCGAGGCCTGGGCTATGCTACCTTGACTATCTATATGACTTAAACGCAGCAAAGGAGCACCGAGAGAGCGAGTATGGCAAAAAACACCGCAAACTATGGTAACGACAGTATCCGCCAGCTCAAGGACGAGGAGCGCGTACGCCTGCGCCCTGCCGTCATCTTTGGCTCGGACGGACTCGATGGCTGTGCACACGCTGCCTTCGAGATCCTGTCCAACGCCGTTGACGAGGCGCGCCAGGGTTACGGCAAGCTCATCACCCTTACCGTCTTTCGCGATGGCTCCATTCAGGTAGAGGACAACGGCCGCGGCTGCCCGCTCGACTGGAACCCTTCCGAGAAGCGCTTTAACTGGGAGCTCGTCTTTTGCGAGCTCTACGCCGGCGGCAAGTATAACAACAACCAGGGCGGCGACTACGACTTCTCGCTCGGCACCAACGGCTTGGGCTCCTGCGCGACCCAGTACGCTTCCGAGTACATGGACGTCACGGTTTGGCGCGACGGCAACAAATACTCCCTGCACTTTAAAAAGGGCAAGGTCGTCGGCGCCAAAAAGAAGGCACTCGAGATTGAGCCCAGCGACGAAGACCGCACCGGTACCACCATCAAATGGCGCCCCGATCTTGAGGTCTTTACCTCGATTAGCATTCCCCACGACTGGTATCGCGAGACCATGCGCCGTCAGGCCGTGGTCAACGCCAACGTGACCTTCCGCCTGCGCATCGAGGGCGACGATGGCGAGTTTTCCGAAGAGGATTTTTGCTATCCCAAGGGCATCGAGGACTACGTGCTCGAGAAGGTCGGTACCGACTACCTTACCGAGCCCTTCTTTATCGAGGCCGACCGTCGCGGTCGCGATCGCGAGGACCTGCCCGACTACAACGTAAAAATCACTGCTTGCATGTGCTTCTCGCGCACTTTCATGATGCAGGAGTACTACCACAACTCATCGTGGCTCGAGAACGGCGGCTCGCCCGAGAAGGCGGCCCGCAGTGCTCTGACCAGCGCCATCGACGCCTACATCAAGCAACAGGGCAAGTACAACAAAAACGAGAGCGGCATCAAATGGCAGGACGTCCAGGACTGTCTGGTGCTGGTGACCAACTGCTTCTCCACCCAGACGTCCTACGAGAACCAGACTAAGAAGCCATCAATAACCGCTTTATCCAGCAGGCCATGACCGCCTTCTTTAAGGAGCGTCTCTCGACCTACTTGATCGAGAACAAAGACGCCGCCAACAAGATTCTGGAGCAGGTCCTCATCAACAAGCGCTCGCGCGAGAACGCAGAGAAGACGCGTCAGAGCATCAAGACCAACCTGCAGCAGAAGACCGACATGGCCAACCGCGTGCAGAAATTCATCGACTGCCGCTCCAAGGACAAGAGCCGTCGCGAGATCTACATCGTAGAGGGCGACTCGGCAGCAGGCGCCATTCGCACCTCGCGCGATGCCGAGTTCCAGGGCGTTATGCCGTCCGCGGCAAGATCCTCAACTGCCTGAAGGAGGACTACCCGCGCATCTTTAAGTCCGACATCATCATGGACCTTATGCGTGTGCTGGGCTGTGGCGTGGAGATCAAGGACAAGCGCATCAAGAACCTTGGCGCCTTCGACCTGGACAACCTCAACTGGAACAAGGTCATCATCTGTACGGATGCCGACGTCGACGGTTATCACATTCGCACGCTCGTGCTCACCATGCTCTATCGACTGGTGCCCACGCTTATCGACGAGGGCTACGTCTATATCGCCGAGTCGCCGCTCTACGAGATCAATTGCAAAGAGAAGACCTACTTTGCCTACACCGAGCTCGAGAAGAACGGCATCCTTAAAGAGATCGGCGACCAAAAGTGCTCCATCAACCGCTCCAAGGGTCTTGGTGAGAACGATCCGGACATGATGTGGCTCACCACCATGAACCCCGAGACGCGCCGCCTGATTAAGGTGGAGCCCGAGGACGTCACCAAGATGGAAACCATGTTCAACCTGTTGCTGGGCAACGACGAGGCAGGCCGCAAGCGCCATATCTCCGAGCACGGCAAGGAATACCTGGACCAGCTGGACCTGCAATAGCAGCACATCGATAACGACGGCCCATAAGAAGTTCAAGAGGAAATCGTGGCAAAGAAGAAGACGAAGAACCAGCCAAAGAAAAAGCAGGTCAACGCCGAGAACGTCATCGGCCTGCACTCCGAGGTCACCGATCAGCCAATCACGCAGACGCTCGAGGTCAACTACATGCCCTACGCCATGAGCGTCAACGTCTCGCGTGCATTCCCCGAGATCGACGGCTTTAAGCCTCGCATCGCAAGCTGCTCTACACTATGTACAAGATGGGTCTGCTCAAGGGCGAGCGCCAGAAGAGCGCCAACATCGTGGGTCAGACCATGAAGCTCAACCCGCACGGCGACGCCGCGATCTACGAGACGATGGTGCGCCTGGCGACGGGTAACGAAGCGCTGCTTGCCCCCTTCGTGGAGTCGAAGCAACTTTGGCAAGTACTATTCGGGCGACCTGAGCTACGCCGCCTCGCGTTACACCGAGGCCAAGCTCTCCCCCATCAGCGCCGAGATCTTCAAGGACATCGACAAGGACCCGGTCGACTTCGTCGACAGCTACGACGGTGCCATGAAGGAGCCGCGTCTGCTGCCCACCACGTTCCCCAACATCCTCGTCTCGGCCAACAAGGGCATCGGCGTCGCTATGGCGTCCGATATCTGCGGCTTCAACCTCAACGAGGTCTGCACCGCCACGATGCACTACCTGAAGGACCCCGACTGCGACCTGCTCGAGTACATGCCCATGCCCGATTTCTCGACCGGCGGCGAGATTATCTACCGCCGCGAGGAGATGGAGAAGATCATCGAGACCGGTCTTGGCAGCTTCCAGATTCGCTCCCGCTGGCGCTGGATTCCCGAAGAGCGCATCATCGAGGTGTATGAGATCCCCTACACCACCAAGACCGATGTCATCATCGAGCGCATCGTCAAGCTCTCCAAGGAGGGCAAGGTCAAAGAGATCGCTGACATCCGCGACGAGACCGACCTCTCGGGCTTGCGCATCGCCATCGACCTTAAGCGCGGCGTCGACCCCGACAAGCTCATGGCCAAGCTCTATCGCTCGACCACGCTGCAGGACTCGTTCTCGTGCAACTTCAACGTGCTCGTCGACGGCTATCCCCGTGTTATGGGCGTGCGCCAGATCCTGCGCGAGTGGGTCAAGTGGCGTATTGAGTCCACGCGTCGCCGCATTAACTTTGACCTGGGCAAAAGTCCGAGCGCCTGCACCTGCTGCACGGCCTTGAGGCGATCCTGCTCGACATCGACAAGGCGATCGCCATCATCCGCGGCACCAAACTCGAGGCCGAGGTCGTACCCAACCTTATGAAGGGTTTCGACATCGACGAGACCCAGGCCGAGTTTGTCGCCGAGCTCAAGCTCCGCAACATCAACGAGGAGTACATCCTCAACCGCACCAAGGACATCGCTAAGCTCGAGGGTGAGATTGCCGAGCTTGAGGAGATCCTTTCGAGCGAAGAGAACATCAAGAAGGTCATCAGCGACGAGCTGGCCGCGGTCAACAAGAAGTACGTGATGCCGCGCCGCACGGGCAGGATCGAGCCCCATGAGGTTATCGAGGTAAGCTTGGAGCCCGAGGTCGAGGAGTACCCGGTTACGATCATGCTCTCGCGCGATGGCTACCTCAAGAAGATGACGGACCGCGTGCTCAAGAAGGCGACCACGCTCAAGTACAAGGACGGCGACAAACCCTTTATCGAGTTCCCGTCCTCCAACACCCACGAGCTGCTGGTCTTTACCAACAAGAGCCAGGTGTACAAGTGCAAGGTCACGGCGTTTGAGGACACCAAGTCGGCACAGCTGGGCTCGTACCTGCCGACCGATCTTGAGATGGAACCCGACGAGAACGTCATCTGGGTCATCGACCCCGAGGACTACAAGGCCGACGTGCTGTTCGTCTTTGAGAACGGCCGCGTGGTGCGTGTCGCGCTTGCCGGATACGTTACCAAGACCAACCGCAAGCGCCTCAAAAACGCCATCTATGGTGGCAGCAAGCTGCTGTATGCCAGGTGCTCAAGGAAGATCGCGACATCGCGCTGGTCTCGAGCGACTACCGTCTGATGAACTTCAACACGTCGCTGCTCAAGACCAAGACGACCACCAACACGCAGGCGTCCAGGCCTTTACGGCAAGAAGGGCCGCTCGGTCACCACCGTCGGCACGACCGAGGAAATCCTTGGCGCCGGCGTCTCGGCCGAGAAGTTCACCGCGCAGAGCCTGCCCTCCGCCGGCGCCTCATGAAGGAAAATGACATGCCGAGTTTGTTTGACTAAAACAACGGCGACTAAACCGTCATGGTTTACAAAGCAGCGGGGCCCGGAGCGCAGTAAACGCTGCGCCCCGGGCCCCATGCATTACACCAGCATCATCCCTATAGACAAAATGCCGCATAAAGCGGAACAGACATAAGCCCATCATTCATTCCAAAGGCTTAGTCGATAGCCTGATAAGGCGCACGCCCGGATGGGTCTTTTTAAGTGAGGACAGACTTCGAGATCTTGTGTTCTCCCCCGCCTTGACTTCAATCGCAGACAAGCATCCCTGCTTCTCTACTACAAAGTCGATTTCCGCACGATTATCTCGCGCCCAATAATGCAGTGGATAACCCATGGCTGAAAGCTGTTGGGCAACGTAGTTTTCGGTAAGTGCACCCATGAATGTGCCGCCGATACCGGCAAGAATATCGGCGCGTTGAGCACCGGCCTTGGAGACCAGCAGCCCTGTATCCGCCTGATAGATTTTAAAAGCAGAAGGGTTAGCGAAGGCCTCTAAAGGCTTTCGATCTGCCCGACTAGGCTGCAGCGCGCCACCGTACCCGACAATACAAGCCAATCGAGAGCATCTCCAAAGAGAGACGCATTGCCCCCCGCTCGCACTACCTTGTATTGAAATTTACGATTCTCTTTGGCAAGCTGCTGTGGAATGGAATCGAAGCACGCACGCGTCTTTGCGCTCAAGCGTTCATCAGCATATTTATTGGTGTCGGCGGAATATCCGTCGAGAATAATCCGATGCTTTTCGGCCACATCAATGATTGACTGATCATCGATGTACGTTTGGACCGCCTCGGGCATTCCGCCAACAACAAGATACTGTCGATAGAGCCCAAGCGCCTTTTCATGAAGGCTTGGCGCAAGAGGACCCATTATCTCGAATGATGAGCGTATCTCGTCGACCAGCTGATCGTGCCCCATCGCCCAGAGAAACTCCTCGAAATCGAGTGGAGTCATCTCAATCAAGTCGGTCTTTCCGACGGGGAACGAATACGACTGATGGTTAATGGCAACCCCAAGAAGCGACCCGGCAGCCGCAACGTAATACTCGGGAGCATCTTCGCAAAAGTATTTAAGGGAAGTGAGCGCTTCCTCGCATGCCTGGATCTCGTCAATGAACAGTAAGGTTTTGCCAGGCACGATACGCTGTCCCGTACGAGCCTCGATCGCACGTACGATCGAATGAGGGTCAAGACCGCCCGAAAAATCCGCTCGCGCCGACCGGTCGTTCTCAAGATTAACGTAGACAACCGATTCGAAAAGATCCTGGGCGTACGTTCTGAGTAAATAGGTCTTGCCACACTGGCGCACGCCTTTGACCAGCAAGTTTTCTATCAGCTCTGTCTCGCCATTCCCTAAGGAGCTCGTCTGCCTTGCGACGCATACGTAACCTTCCCTCATGAACTTCTATTTGACAATATTTTAACGCGGATTAATTTGTTTTCAGTTATTTTTCTGCGTTTAAAAATTGTTCTATACGGCACTTGAGGGAATTCGCCCCTATCTCTCGGTAAGGACAGCAAGCATTTCCACCAACGCTGATTGCCATGCGTTCTTCTTGTCCTTAGGCGAGCTTGCGAGCGAGCTCTCGCACCTCTTTCAACTTGGGCGACGATGCCATGCTGTCGCGCTCGGTCATGCCACCAATCGTGACAATGCCCTGGTCCTCCCACTTGCAGTACGCGCAGGTTGACTTGTACATAGCGATCGCCGCATCATAGACACCCTCGCTGTGGCTATCGAGCAAAAGGGCCGTCTTGGTGAACGGGAAACCCGTGGCACCGAAGGCGTACAGGCGTCGATGGCGGTCTTTTCCTGCGCAGTGATGTCAAACCAGTAGATAGGCGAAGCGAAGACAACCATGTCGGTGTCTTTCAGCGACTCAATCACGTTGGCCATGTCATCCTTCTGCACGCAGACGCCTCATGGGCGAAGCAGTACTGGCATCCCAAGCAGCCGGCGATCTTCTTGCTGGCAACGCGGATGACCTCGACCGTATGGCCGCCCTCACGCGCGGTCTCGGCAAACGCCTCGACCATGGTATCGGTATTGGCGCCCTTACGCGGGCTGCCGCTCAATACAACGATATTCATAGGATTCCCTCTCCTTCATGCTGCAGGCGCGCAGCATTTTTTCTTGTAACCAAAACAAATGGGGTTAATCAATCGCCAGCAGGCATATCTCTTGCTCAAGTTCCCTAAAGAAGCTCAAGGCGATTGCGATTGCCTTATACAACATCGAAAACCAAAGAGGGGCCATAGCAACGTCGCCTGCCTGAAATGACATGCGGTCAAGACGAGCTACGAGGATCGTGACGAGCCGATACCGCCCGCATGCCCCCTTCGGAATAGGCGCTGAGCAGCTCCTGAGCGTGGGCAAACTCGGGCCCTCGCCTCCAACCGAGCAGGCGGTTGACCGCGAGATTTCCCTGGACGTTGTGGACGAAGAGCAGATAGGCGTCCTCGCGCGAAAGCCCAGTCTCCTCCATGATCGAGGGAACCATCTGCTCGGCGCCGCGCTCGACGACGCGCTGTGCCACCCGGGCGTACGCGTCGTCATCCGAGTAGAGCAGATAATAGTCATCGTTTGCCGGCGGACGCTGGCAGAGGGCACCCGCCTCCGTTCCCTCGAGCGGCGGCACCGCCGCCAAGGCCTCGTCGATAAGCGTGTCGAGCAGGGCGAACTTGTCCTCGTAGTGCAGATAGAACGTGCCACGGTTGATATCGGCGCGGCGGCAGATATCCGCTACCGTCATCTTCGCGAAGCCGACCTCGGCCAGCAGCGCGAAGAACGCCTCCCGTATGACCGAGAGTGTATAGCGTCGGCGACGATCGATCTTCCCCGCATCCATTACCCCTCCAATTGCAACGCTCGACAATGCCCGGCAAACGCTCGTTTATTGACAGCAGGCCGAAGCTGTTCATTGCTCTTAAGCAAATCGACATGGATACTTTTTATAGACACGTGTTTATAATAGCTGAAAGAAGGTATCCAGTGACCCTGTACGAGCAGCTCGTTATCGAGCTCACCAACCAATCGTTTTCCCTTCAGGCCGCCTACCGCAGCGGCGGCACGCCCTATGAGCTGAGTGACCGCGAGCCCGAGCCCTACGACCAGCAAATCGAGGACTTCGCCCGCATGATCGAAGAAGCCGATTGCGTGCTGGTAGGCGGGGCCTCCGGGCTCTCCGCGGCGGGCGGCGGCGACTTCTACTACGAGGACAACGCGACCTATCGCAAGCATTTCGGCAAATTCGCCGAGCGTTACGGTTTCAAGGGCGCTTTCGAGGGGTCGTTCTACCGCTGGCCCACCGCCGAGGCGCGCTGGGGATACCTCGCCACCTTCCTCGACACCACGCTCAACGCCTCGCTGCGCAAGCCCTACAGGGACCTCGACGCCATTCTCGCCGAGAAGGATTTCTTCGTGCTCACCACCAACCAGGACACGCAGTTTGTGAAGCTCTATCCCTGGGAGAAAGTGGCAGAGATCCAAGGCGACCACCGCTTCTTTCAGTGCTCCCGCTGTTGCACCGACGCGGTGTGGGATACGGTCGAGCCGGTCTCCAACATGGTAGAGGCCATGGGAGACGGCCTTGAGGTTCCGACAGAGCTCGTGCCGCGCTGCCCGCACTGCGGGGCAGAGGCGTTCCCCTGGGTTCGCGGCTACGGCAACTTCCTGCAGGGCGAACTCTACGAGGAGCAGTACCGCAAGGTGTCCGAATGGCTCGACGCGCACGCACGGCAGAGGATCCTCTTCCTCGAGCTGGGTGTGGGCCGCATGACGCCCGCGTTTATCCAGGAGCCGTTCTGGGCCCTCACGGCGCAGTTACCGCAGGCCAGCTACATCGCCGTAAACAACAAGACGCAGTTTCTCCCCCGCGCGATCGAGGATCGGGGGCTCGCCGTTCGCGCCGACATCGCCGACGTGCTCGCCGACGCGCGCAAGACGCTGGGGAGGTAGCGCATGGAGACGGCGAAAGCAGTTCGCATAGGCAGGGCGCTAGCCGAAGCGGATCTTGTCATCATCGGCGCTAGCAACGGACTCGACATGGCGGAGGGGCTCAACCTTTTCTGCGCCGATGCTCATTTCCAAGAGGCGTACGGGACCTCGCCCAGGCAGACGGCATCGGCTGCATACTGCAGGGGCTCGCTTCCCCGGATGCCAGCGTGCGACGCCGATGGGCCGAGCGGTTCCATCAAAAGGAGTATCTCGAATATGAGCCGGCTCGCTCATGAACGGGCTGCGGCGTCTTACGGAGCACGCCGACACCTTCGTGGTCACATGCAACATCGACGGGCACTTCGCGCGCGCCGGGTTCGACGAGGAGCGCGTGCTCGAGACTGAGGGGAGCACGCGCACGTCGGTTGACGAGCGGCGCCTCGCCCATCCAGACGCCCTCGCCATGACCCAGCTCGACGAGCTCGCGCGTCTTGTGCAAGCCCATCGCAACGGCAGGGTCGCCATCCTCGAACTTGGCGTGGGACTGCACAACGGCGTCATAAAGCGCATGCTCGCCCAGATCGCGAACGCCTGCGAGCACGCCACCTACATCGTGTTCAACTACGGCCAGGCCATGGCGCCCGACGCTTCGTGCGAGACGATTCTCGTTGACGGCGATATGGCCCCGGCTTTCGAGGAGATCGCCCGATGCCACCCCTAGAAAGAGAAGCGCGTAGGCTTCGAAGCCTTATCGACGATGCCGACGCATCATCGTCGGCATCGGCTCGGGCATGTCGAGCGCCGCCGGGTTCAACCATTACAACCGCGCGGGCATGGCGCGCGCAGGAATGGCGGACTGGCAGCAAGCCTTTGGCTTCAAGAGCCTTTTCGACGGCTTCTACCACCTCTACCCCAGCCTCGAGCAGCAATGGGCATACTATGCGCGATACATCGACTTCATGCTGCGCGAGCCGACCTCGCAGCCCTATCTCGACCTACGGTCCCTCATCGGCCATAAGGATACTTCATCCTGAGCACCAATGTGGACACCCAAGTCGAGAAGACGTTTCCCGCCGAGAGGATCTGCAACTATCAGGGAAGCTTCGCGCACCTTCAATGCAAGCAGCCATGCCGCGACGAGCTCTTCGATGCGAGCCCCTACGTCGAGCGCATGCTCGCGGGCATGGCGGGGTTCGAGATCCGCAGCGAGGATGTCCCCCGATGCCCGCACTGCGGCTGGCAGCTTGTGCCGTGGGTGCGCGACGACACGTTTCTGCAGGGTGCGGCATGGCGCGAGAGCCTCGGACGATACGAGCGCTTCGTGCGCGAGCGCAGCGATCGCCGCGTGCTGTTGCTGGAGCTCGGCGTGGGCGAGATGACCCCCGGCATCATCACGCTCCCGTTCTGGAGCATGACCGCGAAGCTGCCGGATGCGCACCTTTTGAGCGTAAACATCTCGGGCGGCTCGGCTCCGTTGCAGCTTGGAAGCAAGGCAGAGGCGATCCAGGCCGATTTGGGCGCCCTGCTCTCGGCGGCGCGGACGGCGAAGGTATTTAAGCCTCCTTGTTAGTCTCTTTGAGATATTCCCCGTCTCCCACGGGCTCTAACCACTCGTTGGAGGCCTCCTCGCCCGGAACCTCCAGCGCGAGATGGGAGAACCAGCTCTCGGGCGCGGCTCCGTGCCAATGTTTCACACCCGGGGCGATGTTGACCACATCGCCAGGGCGCAGCTCCTGTGCCGGTTTACCCCATTCCTGGTAGAACCCTCGACCAGCCACGCAGATGAGAATCTGTCCGCCGCCGTTTTTGGCGTGGTGCACGTGCCAGTTGTTGCGGCAGCCGGGCTCGAACGTCACGTTGTAGACGCCAACCTGCTCGGTTGATAGAGGCGCGAGGTAGCTTTGCCCGATAAAGTACTTCGCGAATGCGTCGTTGGGGGCACCGATGGGAAAGGCCATCTCGTTTTGGTGCTCGGCTTTTGCATCAGCGGCATCGTCATCCGCCCAGACCTCCTTCGCCATGCGAAAGGCCGCCCATGCCTTGGGCCACCCCGCGTAAAACGCGGCGTGGGTAAGGATTTCCGCTATCTCCGCCCTGGTTACACCGTTATTCTTTGCGGACATCAGATGGTATTGGAACGAGGAATCCGTCAGTCCCTGCGCCATCAGCGCCACCACCGTCACCACGCTGCGGTCTCGAAGGGAAAGCTCGCCCTCTCGGCTCCACACCTCGCCAAACAGTACATCGTCATTGAGCTGTGCGAATTTGGGGGCAAAGTCCCTAGGGCATCTCTGCCTGCCGTCTGTTTAATTGCCATGATCGATCTCCCCCTGTCGATGGTTTAGGTGCAAATCTGTTTCCGCATTACGGAACACCCTTTGCAATCCCTGTTCTAATGACGAGAATGAAGGTAATACCTAAACCTGACTTTAGGTCAAGGAATGAATTCGAGATTGATTCGGAGGAACCATGTACACAATCGGACAGGTGTCGGAGATGTTCGGCTTGCCCGCCTCAACGCTGCGCTATTACGACAAGCAGGGATTGTTCCCGGCATTGGAGCGGACGTCCGGCATTCGGCAATTCGGCGATACGGAACTCGAGGCGCTTCGGGTCATCGAATGCCTCAAGAAAGCGGGGATGGAGATCAAGGACATCCGTCTATTCATGGAATGGTGCGCGGAGGGTCCATCGACATACCCCAAACGCAAGGCCATGTTCGAGGAGCGGAAGGCCCACATGGAGCTAGAGATCGCGAACATGAACCGCGCGCTGGACATGCTGAAGTACAAATGCTGGTTCTACGGGCAGCTGAATCAGGGCGAGAATGAGACTGAGCTGAGGGCCATGATTCCCGACGGTTTGCCAGAAGATATCAAAGAGGCCTACGAGAACGCTCACGCTCGGTAGTACCAAAAACGCCTTTTTAAACTCAACCATTGTTTAAGATGTCACAACTCGGACAACAAGACTGGTTGCCCCGGTACGCAACGGGAGGGTCGACGCGGCTGGCATCGACCCTCCCATTTCCCAAACGGCATAAAGCTACTTGCTCACAACCGAGATGCGCTGGGCGACGTGGTTACCGGACTCGATCTCATCGACCATGGCAATCGCATAGTCAGCGTACGAGAGCGTTGACTCGCCGCGGCTGTTGAGTGTGAACTCCTCGCCCGCCAAGATATACTCACCGGTACGCTCGCCGTCGGCCTGGAAGTCAGCAGCAGGGGAAACGAAGGTCCATTTGAGGCCGTCCGTTTCGCGAAGGTGAGCAAGGACTTTGCCGGCCGCGGCGGACAGCGGCTTCCAGTCATCGGGGAAGTCCGGGCCCATATCGACGGTGACCGTATGCTCGGGGTTGACGAACAGCGAGCCCGCGCCACCCACTATGAGCAGGCGCACATCGGTGCCGACCAGCACATTAGCCAAGTGGATGCCCGCGTCGGTGATACCGGGGATGGTCTCGGGCGTCCAGCCGCCCACGGCGTCCACCACGGCGTCGAATCCTTCGAGGTCTTCCGTCGTGAGCTCGAGTGCGTCTTTGATGACGGAGTTCTGAGCGGCGGTCCTATTCTCGCCGCGTACGATGGCGGTCACGTCGAATCCGCGACGCACGGCCTCCTCAACGATGAGGCTGCCGGCCCTGCCGTTCGCTGCTACAACTGCGATTTTCTTGGTCATCATGCTTTCCTTTCGACCTGCGGCACTCGCCGCCGCTTTCCTTGCAGCTCATACGATACGCGTCAAAGGTATATAATGGAAAGTAGGCACATAAAAGTGCTGTAAGCACCAAAAGGAAACTAATGTAAATGACGTGCATGATTGCAGACGGAGGTTTCGCGAACATGACAGCACCGACTTTGGAGGACCTGCCTGCCTGCCCAGTGGAGACAACGCTTTTGCTCATCGGCAACAAGTGGCAGGTGCTCATCCTGCGCGAACTCTCGCTCAGAGGCACGATGCGCTTTAAGGAGCTGCAACGCTCGATCGGCAAGATTTCGCAGAAAGTTCTGACCAGCAACCTACGAACCATGGAGGAAACGGGGCTCGTTCATCGTGAAGCGTTCGCAGAGGTGCCCCCACGGGTGGAGTACTCGCTCACCGACCTGGGACAGACACTCAGGCCCGTTCTTGACGCAATGAGAGCTTGGGGCGAGAACTACAAGGAGCAGCTCCGCGGCGGCGGGCTTCGATAAGTAGCTCCTACTGGTTACACGCCTACAGAAACCCCTCCGTCCTATCGCCATCACGGGAAACCCTCCTCCTTGGTTCTCGCCGCAAACGGCTTCGAGGCCGCGCTGGAGATCCCGGCACGGCTGGAGCCGCCCCGCGCGAGCAGCGGAAAGGGATACATGCCCTTTACCAAGGTAGATTCCCTCTTTCATTTTCCGTTCCTTCCGCAGTATTCTCAAGGCGGATGCGCGGCCCGCGCTCTTGGCGCCTAGGGGGCGTCACCGTCACATCGTTTCATTCGCGCCTCTCTTTAGCGTTGGCAAGACGTCGGTTCGTGCCGTTCGGGTGCACGCAGGTTTTGATAATGCGCACCGTCTCATCGATAGGCGTTTCGCAGCCGCTCCGAATCCAGTCCTGTACCACGGCAGAGAGCCCATGCACATAAAAACTGATGACGAAGGCCCGCTGCTCGCTGGGATAGCCAAAGCGCTCCAACACTGGGTCGATGATGTGCTTCGCTAGGGCCTCGAATCGCTCCTGAGCTTGCAGCGTATGCCCGTTTGCGAGCATCGCGCGATAGATGGGGCAGTTGTCTTGGACGAACTCGAGGTAGGGCCTCAGATACTCGTCGGTTACGAAAACGAGCTCGTCGAGGGGAGCCGTACGGATAGCCCCGATCGTGTCTGCGGCGCTTTGTTCAAAGCGCTCGAAGAACTTGGTGTTCACATGCTCCGAACACTCCTTCACGAGGTCAGGGACACCCTGGTAGTGAAGGTAGAACGTAGAGCGCCCCACCCCGGCCTTCTTGCAAATCTCCTTAACGGTTATGAACTCCGCGCCCTTGTTCTGCAGCAAGTCGAGCAAAGCCTCGTCCATAAGCTGCGCCGTCGTAAAGTATCTGCTCTGCTGCCTGTTCACCCAAGCCTGCCTCTGCCTGATGCCAAAAGCTATTCGCCGGCAATTCCCTTGGCAAGCTCCATTATCTCAAAGGCGTATTTCTTCTTAGAGGTTTCCAGAATCCAGCGATACAGGACAAGGTTCACGCTTGCGCCTGCGATACCCAAGATACCAAGGACGATTCCGAGCACAAACAACGTGCCCTCGCCAGGTCCCAGCACACCCATGGTCAGGCACATGCCCACACCCAACAACAGCGAGGAAGCGATGCCAAAGCTGTAGGCGAAGACGTTCGCGGGGCGCTTGGCTTTGGCATCGAGCTTCTTGAGCGCGGCGAGCTTGGAGGCGCTTTTGGGCGCGTATTGCTTGGCGATCGATTCCGCGCAGATCTTGTCGGTGTCCATGTTTTCTTCCTTTTCTCTATGGCTTGTTCGACAACCCAAGAATAGGAAGAACGTGCAGGCGATTGAAGAACACAAACGGGACGTTGTGTCCATGTTATATCGGCGAATGTCGACACTCACCGCAACTGCTCGGAATGATGATTGCGCTGTATTTCGTTATCAAATGGGCAGTGAAAAACGGCATAAAAGAAGCCTACGGTGCTATCACTGGCAAGAATACCGCTGAAGATATCCAAAACGAAAAAGAGTTGAAAGAACTTGGATTGGATCAAGAGGATCGATAAATCCAGTTTCACTGCCCCTAAAACGGCCTCGCTTTGTCCTCGGGGACAATGATGCTCACTCATTCATTTGAATTCGTCTTGAGGAGCGCCTTGCCGCGCAGGGCGTAGCGTGTGGCCTAGAGAGGTCGTCCCCTGCGCTTTGTCCTTCGCGCGCCCGTGCTTACCTTGATAAGGTCGGCATCACGAAAGAGCATCGCTTCCTCGAGGTATCTATTACGGCGTTTCAGTCTATCGCCTTTCAAGAGCTGCTCCTAAAACTCGAATCTGATTACACTTTTGGGAGTTTCATAACTCTGCGCCACAAGATGAGCAAAGAACGCACCTCGAGATGAATCGACTAAAGGAATTACGCACCTGCCGGGAGGCAGGCAGCCTGCTCGATCATCGCGGACTGCCAATTGATAAACCCCAAAAGCCGGACCGCACGGCGGCGCTCGTTTCGCTAAATCGGCTTGATGGAATGGCGGATCACGGTCTTGAGCTTCAATAGCTGGATGCGTTCAGAAATGGACACGAAGGCCCTCGGGTGTCATTCAAATCCAGTCTGCATCTTGGTTCCTCGACAGCGCAGCTTGGTTAAACGCCGAAGGTTCAGCTATCTTCGTCAGCTAGCATGAGAGCAACCCGAAGGGAGGACGCATGAAGATCACAATCGAAGAGCGAGAAGCAGCTCAAGATATAGAAGTCACGATCGTCTGCGTAAGGGTCGATCGCCGCGTGCTTGATATAACGGCTCGGCTGCGCATGCTTGACAGGAAGGTGACGGGCACGGCCGACGGCTGCACGCGCGTGCTGAGCGCAGAAGACGTCCTGTTCATCGAGTCAGTCGACAAGCACACGTTCATTTATACGGCCGACACGGTTCTCGAAACGGGCCTGCGCCTTTACGAGATGGAGGAGCGCCTGGCGGACTGCGACTTCCTGCGCATCGCGAAAGGTTGCATCGTCAACTTCCGCGCGATCACCGCCCTCAAGCCCGACGTCAACGGCAGGATCATCGCCACCTTGGAAAACGGTGAGCAGGTCGTTATCTCGCGCCAGTATGCGCCCGACGTCAAATCGAAGCTCGGTCTGAAGCAGTCGAAACGAAGGAAGGGAGACCGAAATGATTAACAGGGACATTATCGACACCGATAAAAAGACGCCCGTGGAAAACCTCAGGCAACTCGTGAAAAGCACCTGTATCGGCTTCACTGTTGCATGATAGCCTTCTTGGCATTAGGGACTTGTTTCGCTGATGACACCGCCAAGCAGGGCATTAACTATTGCTGGTCGATTCTCGCCGCGTGCGTCACCGTCCCCGCGCTGCAGTTCGTGTTCTTCACGCCCGCGGTGATCAGGCAGATGGCGTATCCCGCGCGCCTGGCGCTGTTCGACGTTTGCCTCTACGCAGCCCTCTGTGCATTGGCGTTTGTCTTTGCTTGGGTTCCCGTGAACAACCCCGGGGCGTGGGTTACCTTCACGGTTGTCTTTCTCGCCATCCTGGCGGTCCTCACTCTTGCTTTCAACGCCAAGCTGAGCCGTGAGACCCGCGAATTGAACGACAGGCTCGCGGAATACCGCAAGAGCAGGGAGACGGAATAAGGGTATAGCTGAGCATTATCGATGCTGGGCAAATCCTTACTCCCGATCCTCGGATTACCGCCCAGCGCGAGGACCTGATACCAAGGCCGGCGCAGGGCGATGCTCGGCCCCGTTCGCTACCCCAAGCGCTTCCTGCGCGGTCACGCCCTTGTAGCCCCCCGTTCGCGCGCATAAGCGGTTCATGTGCAGGGGAATGTCGATCCAGGTGCCGCTTGCTCGGTCAGCCTGATCGGATTGGAGGAAGACGACCTCGTGTTCAGCATAGGCGATGGCGAAACTTCCTATGTATTGCGGGCTACCCAAGCCATCATTCGGTCCTCCTCGGTTTCGAAACTTCGTTAGTTTTTAGTTCACGGGGAGGCAATATGCACAGGGATGCATCGAGGAGCAATTCCC
>ENA-OQEX01000032-OQEX01000032.1-human-gut-metagenome-genome-assembly--contig:-NODE-32-length-71614-cov-6.280638_pt1 | contig 71614 bp, 64 predicted proteins | sample MGYA00242802_ERZ504649 | MGnify/ENA primary metagenome ERZ504649 (study PRJEB26092, sample SAMD00036194) | human gut metagenome | host: Homo sapiens | study: EMG produced TPA metagenomics assembly of...
GTTTGTAAATCGTGAATGGTTTGGTTTCTGCCGGTTTATAAGGTGTACCATCAGCATTCTGGAAGAGTTCTACTAGTTTCGTAAGTGGGTTGCCACGTTACTCCAGCCTTCATATCCGTTACCAGGTCCGGCAGGAGCTTGCATAACTAGGCTGGCACTACTTCCTGCAATTCCTTTTTCATCATAAAGTTTTTCGAAAATTACTTCCGGATTTTTGGAATCGAAGAACAGATCTGCATATTCATCACTATTCGAAACTTGTTTTAAAGAATAGATATTCATATCGATGACTGCTTTGTTTGCATCTGCTGCCGCCTGCCATTTTTCTCTAGAGGGAGTACCGAATAAGGGACTTGCTTTATAAAGCAATACTCGGCCTTTTAAAGCAAGGGCCGCCCCTTTGGTTGCACGCCCAAAATCACTTGCATCTTTATAGACTGTGGGAAGTAATTCAGCAGCTTTATCACAATCAGCAACAATAAAATCAGCTACATCATCCATATCTGCACGTTCCTCTTTGAATTCAGAATCCAAGTCATAAGTATGGTCAATCAATGGAATACGTCCATAGACACTATATAGCATATGATAGTAGTAGGCGCGTAAAAAGTAGCCTGGCCGATTATCTGATTTTTCCATTCTTTTTCACTATCGGTATTGGCAGGCGTATCCATGATGTCTTCCAATAATTGGTTGCATAATTTAATGCCGCCATAATAATGTGACCACGTATTTCCTTTTCCTTCAGTCCACCCGGTATTATAGTTGTCACATGAAGCACGGCCTTGTGTATAGGTACTTGTTCCATAGTCGTGCATATGATAGGTTTCATCTGTATAATTACAGAACATTACGCCGTTTGTATTTTCTGCTTCCACTCGTAAATAACAGTAGTTTAAGAAACTTTCTGCCAGGCTCAAGTCACCCCAAACAGCTGTATCTGTGTATGAGTCTAGTGGTTTTTGATCTAAAATATCTGAACAAGAAGGAAGTCCGAAACTTGAAAGTGCAAGTGCTGCACAAAGTAATATATGTTTTTTCATTTTGTATTTTAGTTTTATAGGTCATTAGAATGTAACATTAGCTCCGACTGTAATCATGCGTTGGAGAGGATAACCTCTGACTCCACCGGATTCCACCACATAACCATCTGTGTTTTTGAACATACCGGCCTCTGGATCACATATTTTCATACCATCAATGGTAAAAAGATTGTTACCATTAACATAAATACGTGCATTCTCAATACCTATGCTTTTAGTCCACATTTTGGGTAGTGTGTATCCTAATTCTATAGATTTCAGACGAACGAAGGAAGCGTCACGTAACCACCATGTAGAGGCTACACCATTCCATGCGTCACCATATGTCTGCTTGATGAATGCACGCGGCCATTTGGCAGCAGCATTTTGTTCTGCTGTATTTGTTTCTATCCAGCGTCCTTCATAGAAATCGGTTGCCATATTCATGGTCGGTTGAACCAATTGCTCTGCATCGGCTTGTCCTTGGAAAAATACATTCAGATCCCAACCTTTCCATGCTCCGTTCAGGGTCAGACCGAAGATTATTTTAGGTGTGGCCGATTTATCTAAACGTATAGCATCATCCCAGGTAATATTTCCATCTCCATTGGTATCTTGATAAATTAAGTCACCGGGTTTGGCACCTGCAATGTGAGGTGTGTTATCTACCTGTTCTTGTGTTTGATAGATTCCTAATGCTTTATATAGTACCATTCCATCAATAGGATGACCGGTACGACGTTGCCATTCCGGAGTGGAAGCAGCTTCATCTTCGTATACTACTTTGTTATTGGCATAAGTGAAATTTCCTGTTATTCCCCATGAAAAATCACCGGAATGGTCACGATAGGTTGCAATGAGTTCTAGACCGTGATTTTTTACTTTACCCAAATTTTCGGCTGGAAGAACTAATCCCGAATAGGTAGGGATAGAAGCATTACGGGTAATCAAAATGTCATTACGGCGTGATTGGAAATAATCAAAATCCAGTCCGAATTTACCATCAAGGAATTGTGAAGAAAACCCTAGATTCCAAGTCTTTGCTTTTTCCCAAGTAATTAAAGGGTTGGCTGTACGTGATTCATAAATTGCTTTTACTACTTCATCACCGAAGCACATGGAGCTGGTATTGTTTAAATCAATGAATTTGTATTGTGACATATACTGATAAGCAGTTACATTGTCATTACCCATCATACCCCATGAACCTTTTACCTTGAAGAAACTTACTACATTTTTCAAGGGTTGGAAGAATTCTTCTTCTGACATCACCCAACCTAAAGAAAACGCCGGGAAAACTCCCCAACGATGTCCCGGAGCAAAATTCATAGAACCATCATAGCGCATTGTAAATTCTGTCAGATATTTGTCTTTGTAGGCATAATTGATACGACCGAAATAGTTTTGACGAGCTGTTACATTCGAACTTCCACTATTATCCTTGTCTTTAGCTACATCGCTTCCGGCGAAGATTTCAGGAATAGTTGTTGATAAATAATTTGTACGATAGGCAGAAATACCAGTATAATCGTATTTACTTTGTTCGTAAGCTATAAAAGCATCTACATGATGTCCACCTTTAAAATCGTGACTATATCCTAAACGGGCATTCAAGGTAATGGTTTTATCTTTGTTGAACCATTGGTTAACACTGATGGAACCTGTGGCATCACGTCTGTTGATATAGGAATCTGTTGCTGCGTCATATTGGTAAACATCATAAGGATTGTTTATCTGTTTTCCATCATTAAAATGAAAGTCTAGTGCGGCATAACCTTCTACATATAATCCTTTGGTAATGACGTCTAAGTCTACACGGAGTCTTGGCTTTAGGTTAAGAGTACTGTATGTCGTTTTATTAGTACCCGGTATATCCGTTACTTTTACAGCGGCATTGTTGGTTACTCCATCATAGCCTACACGTAACAAGCCATTAGGATAATAAGGAGCTGCCATCGGATTAGTGGTAAGAAAATAGCCAAACAGGTCTTCTGTAGAATATACACCACGATTCCTGACTTCCTGCCGGCCTAAAATATCCATGCTGAATTTTATTGCTTTCGTAATTTTTGCGTCAAGGTTGGTAGTAAACTGATATTGGTTGTAGTCTTGTACACCTTTCTTGTAAATAGCATCTTGATACATATATTGTGCCGAAGTATAGAAAGATATTTTGTCATTACCTCCGCTGATAGCCAAGCTGTGTTGAGTTTTGGTAGCCCAGTCTTTAGCTACTTCACTCCACCAGTCTGTATTAGGATAGCGAATTTGATCCTCGCCACTTTGAATCATACCTAATGCTTCGGCAGAATAAGTGGCAGCTTCACCATGTCCGGCATCGTATTCATTTACATAAGTGGCATATTGGTAAGAATCCAACATTTCAGGGATACGGGTTGGCTGGGAAAAAGATACATTACCACTATAGTTGATTTTGACTTTCCCTTCTGTACCGCGTTTGGTTGTAACCAGGATTACTCCATTAGCGGCGCGTGCACCATAGATAGCTGCTGAAGCATCTTTCAAGACAGAGATAGATTCAATATCTTCGGGGTTAAGACGGCTGAATGACCGGTCGGCAATACCGTCAACGACAATAAGAGGGGAGGTACTTCCTAGAGTCCCTTTACCACGGATAAGAATGTCAGCGTTATCTTCACCCGGTTCGCCCGAACGTGTATTAGCAATGACACCTGCTGTTTTTCCGGCAAGTGTATTAGTAAGATTTGTTGCAGCCACTTTCTTCAGTTCTTCACCACCTACCTGTGAAACAGAACCGGTTAGTGTGGCTTTCTTTTGAGTACCATAACCTACCACTACTACTTCATCAAGCATTTCTGTGTCTTCCTTCAAATTGATGTTAAGTGTTTTTTTTCCGTTTACAGGGACCTCTAGCGTTTTATATCCCACATAAGATACAACTAAAGTAGCTTTAGTAGGAACTTCCAGCATAAAATTACCATCGAAGTCGGTTATAGTTCCATTAGTAGTACCTTTTATCACAATACTAGCACCAATGATGGGTTCTCCATTTGCATCTGTAATCTTACCATTGACAATGCTGTTTTGTTGTACTATCGAGGTAGTTTGGTATTTTCCCTTGGTGCTGCATAAGCAGCACTAATTCCAATACCCGTAGTAAGGAAAAGACAGGTTGTAGCCTTTAGCAATGTCCTGCAGAATAAGGCCCGGTTCTCATGTGTTTTCATTATAATTTTTTATTTAAAAGGTTTATATTCTTAGTTTACTTTCCATTCAATCACCCCTCCCGAAGCTCCTTTCTGCAATTGTGCTGCAATTTTAAGCCCCTTTGTTTTGACAGGAAGAAGAAGAAAATAATTATACACATATATTACTGCATGTTTTATTTTAAGCTTGGCATGTGAAGATGTTAATATGAGTCACCCAGTATTGTTTTATCGTAAACGGATAAAACTACCATGGATAACACCCCACTCCCGAACGCAATTCTTATCTTATTATCTATCTGAACTTCGCAGTGGTAAATGCCGAATTACACTCGTACCGCCAGTCACTGGATGCACATTGCAATACCGAGTTCAACTTCTTTTGTGATATCTATGCCCAATACCTCCCCCAAGGGATAAAGGAAGGCTTAACGCCAAACGGGGTGCTGTGGAACAGTTGGATTACTTGTACAAAGAATGTTATAAAGCCGGACAAAGCATTTATCTTTTTATGGATAAATACGACCATTTCACCAATAAGATTTTATCCGAACCCTCCATGCCTGGACAATTATAGAAGCGAGACACACGGCACCGGTTACCTGCGCAGTTTTTTCGACACTGTAAAGGCCGGAACGTATATGCTATCAAGCGTTGTTTTATAACGGGAGTGAGTCCGGTTACCATGGATGACCTGACCAGCGGATTCAACATCGGCACCAATTACACGCTGAATCCACAATTCAATGAAATGACAGGATTCACAGAAAAAGATGTACGGGATATGCTGGAATATTACTCCACAACATGCCCATTCAATCATTCGGTAGACGAGTTGATAGACTGATTGCTTTTCTACTTCGGAATGCTGACCATCAGCGGAATGCATAAAGGAGAAACCAAACTCACCATCCCCAACCAGGTGTACGTGAACAACTCTTTGCCTACATTCTGGATACTTATCATGAAAACGACTTGACTTTCGACAGGTATGAAAAGAGGAAGCTTGCCTCAGGGCTGGCTTATGATGGCAAATGGAAATCTTACTTTGAATACATTGCCGGATGCCTGCACCGTTATGCCTCGCAGCAGGACAAGCAGAAAGGTGAATATTTTGTTCATGGCTTTACTCTTGCCATGACCGCACAAAATCCTTTCTATCGTCCTGTGTCCGAGAAAGACAGTCAGGAAGGATACATCGACCTGTTCTTGCATCCGTTATTGGATATTTACAAAGACATGAGCCACTCCTACATCATCGAACTGAAATATACCAAAGGAAAAGACAGTAATGAACGGATAGAACAATTAAGGCGACAAGCATTGAACAAACTGAACGCTACGCTTCGAGCGAGTCTGTGCAGAAAGCGATAGGTCCTACCATGCTACATAAAATCATTGTTGTATATCGAGGTATGGAAATGGTTGTTTGTGAAGAATTGTAACCGATAAGAGGCAGTGTCTGCCCTTACAATGGAAGCATTCATTCGTCCGTTCTATCCACGTTTTCATCGAAAGTACAAAATTGTTGCTTCTTGCCGCATTTGTAATTACAAAGATAAGATGCCATTTTTTCGATGATTTTTCGTATCAGTTTCTTCTGCATCAGCACATTACCATTCCAAATTATGCGCAGTATCTTGCTGTAAATCAACAATATACTGTGTAAATAGATTCCAAGTCCCCTTGAAACGGTTTGCCATTCTCCGCTGTCAAATTCGGCTTGACGTATACAGCTTGTTTTAATTCCTGTGCCATAGCTGTGGTCGCTTCCTTGCAAGAGAGCATAGCTGTGGCATATTTTGTCTGGCTGCGTTCGTTGCTTCGCCTAGGTGAAGAGGCGAATTCACTTTAGTGAACAGCCATTTTCACTAGGGTGGAATAGTTGCTTCACTTAGGTGGAATATCAAACGGAACGGAGTGAAGATACGATAGGAACAGGTTCTTATTACATACGCAACAAGGTTCAATGGCCGAAACAAACAGTATCCTGTCCTGTCAGATATAAACTATGATGCCCACGAGTAGCCGGAAGGTAGTGGGGGGCTGACCCTACCTCCTGTCCGCTGGTATTCCCGAATGCGAGCATTCCCAAAAACGGATTTGTTTCCCCACCGACATACCAATTGAGGGGGATTTGAGAGACTTTTACACCGGAAGTGATTAGTAATGTGCATATTACTGTGACAGAGCGCTTTTGTGCTTTATGTATATCCTTATGCTAAAACCTAAATTTGAGTAAGAATAATCTATCAGAGGCTTTGTTTCTTCTTATTACGAATGACAGACGTATCACCTTTATCAGTTGGAATGAATCCCTACCCCATTCCTACTCAGGAAAGCTGCCAATGTATTCCTGCTGACTTTCAATTTCCTCGCCATCTCCGCCTTACTGGTTCCCGCCTCCAGCATAGCCTTAATTTTTTCTTCTTTTCCCGTAAGTTTATATTTCGAGTTATGTCCTCCCATGGGACGTCCCAACTTTTGTCCGGAGGCGATTCTGCGTGCAAGTCCCTCACGGGTACGTTGGGAAATCAAGTCACGTTCTATTTGTGCGGAGAGGGAAAAAGCGAATGCCAATATTTGAGATTGTATATTATTTCCCAGTTCATATTTCTCTTTCACCGTGAGCAGGATGACATTTTTCAACATACATGCATTCAGTATACTCATTACTTCCATCAATCTTCTTCCCAAACGAGAGATCTCCGACACAATCAATGTATCCCCTTTCTTTATTCTTTTCAATAGTACGCCAAGCTTTCTGTCTTTGGCTGACCGTGTTCCTGAAACCGTTTCTTCCACCCACACATCAATTTGGAAATCCCTCTGTTTGGCAAAACGATTTATCTCGAACCGCTGGTTCTCTAAAGTCTGTTTATCAGTTGAAACCCGAATATACGCATATATCATAGCTGCATCATTAAGTTTTTTATTGAATAAGGAACGCCAATCTAACTTATATTATCAGAGAAGGAAAGTTTCACCGGATCTTATTGAGGTTTTCTAAGAAGAATTAAGTATCTCCAACTATTCAAGCTCAAAAAACAGAGAAATCTGCTTAATCCTTGCCTTTACAAGATAAAACGATTGTCCAATAGAATGAAAAAATTGTCTATGATAATAGTATAAATCACTGATAATCAATATTGTTATATTAAAACTGGATTGATCATCTTTAAGACGATTTTCGCAGTATAATAGATTTTTCTTTTATCTACTTAATGGTTTGTTCACTTACTTTGCATCTGTTGACATAGTTGATACTGAAATAAAAAACACAGATATAGTATGAAAAACAAATTGCAAATAGTATGGAGCAGCATTGCTATAATAAGCGTATGTGCATGTAGTACGCCTTATACACAACCTGATGCCCCTATCAAAGAAGTTCCCTTCACCCAAGTTCATTTAGATGATAATTTCTGGACACCGCGCATCGAGACTAACCGCACCGTTTCCATCTCATCCGCTTTCAAAGAATGTGAAAAGAACGGCCGGTTCGATAACTTTGCCATTGCGGGTGGTTTGATGAAAGGCGAACATCGCGGTGACTTTTCTTTCGACGATACCGATCCCTATAAAATTATAGAAGGAGCATCTTACTCGTTAGCCGTAAAATATGATGAGAAACTGGATCACTACCTGGACAGTGTAATCCATATCATAGCTGCCGCACAGGAACCGGATGGTTATCTTACTACCTGTGTAACCAATCAATGTACCCGTTTATCCGGTTGGTGGGGCACGCACCGTTGGGAAAAAATCAACAGTCACGAACTCTATAATAGTGGCCATTTGTACGAAGCCGCCGTTGCTCATTATCGCGCCACCGGAAAACGTACGTTACTGGATGTAGCTATCAAAAATGCCGATTTGGTATGTCAGGTCTTCGGACCCGGCGAAGGACAGATCCATCGTCCAGTGGTCATCCTATCGCCGAGATGGCTCTTGTCAAACTATATAAGGTGACAGGCGATGAGAAATATTTGCAGACGGCCAAGTATTTTGTAGAAGAAACCGGCAGAGGAACAGACGGACATAAACTGAGCGAATACAGTCAGGATCACAAGCCCATCCTGCAACAAGACGAGATAGTAGGTCATGCCGTCCGTGCCGGATATCTCTACTCCGGAGTGGCAGATGTAGCCACTTTGACTCATGATACCGCCTATTTCAATGCCTTAACCCGTATTTGGGAAAATATGGCCGGCAAAAAACTCTTTATCACAGGCGGAATCGGTTCCCGCCCACAAGGTGAAGGATTCGGTCCGAACTATGAACTGAATAATCACACAGCCTATTGCGAAACCTGCGCCTCTATAGCCAATGTGTATTGGAATCATCGTATGTTTCTCGCTACGGGAGATGCCAAATATGCGGATGTGCTGGAACGCGCGTTGTATAACGGAGTCATTTCGGGCGTATCACTCAGCGGTGACAAGTTCTTCTATGACAATCCGTTGGAATCCATGGGGCAGCATGAGCGCCAGCACTGGTTCGGATGTGCCTGCTGTCCGGGCAACATAACCCGTTTCATGGCTTCCGTACCTTATTATATGTATGCCACTCAAGGCAATGATGTGTATGTCAATCTCTTTATCCAAAGCAAGGCGGATATTGAAACGGAAAGTAATAAAATAAATGTGGAACAAACTACAGGCTATCCGTGGGACGGAAAGATAAGTATTGCCGTCACTCCCGAAAAAGAACAGGAGTTTGCTTTGCGTGTGCGTATCCCCGGATGGGCGCAAGACGCTCCCGTACCCACAGATCTCTATTCATTTACAGACAAGGCTCAGGCTTACAGCATTTCTGTGAACGGTTCCAAAGTCAATGCGAAGCAATATGATGGTTATGCCACCCTTGTACGCAACTGGAAAGCGGGTGATGTGGTTGAAATCAATCTTCCTATGGAGTACGTCGTGTGAAAGCAAATGACCAAGTAGAGGATGACCGTGGCAAACTGGCTATAGAACGGGGTCCTATTATGTTCTGTCTGGAAGGACAAGACCAAGCCGACAGTACTGTATTCAACAAATTCATCCCCGATGGTACTCCGATGGAGGCTTCTTACGATGCCGATTTGTTGAATGGCGTAATGGTGCTGAGCGGTACAGCTAAAGAAATTGACAGGAATGGTAAGGTAAAAGATGTTCCCTTCAAAGCAATTCCTTATTCTACATGGAACAACCGCGGTGCCGACCAGATGGCTGTATGGATTCCCGAAGCGGCCGAGTATGCCCGCCCCACTCCGGAACCTACCATCGCTAGCAAAGCACGTACTTTGATGATACAAGCCCCCATACAGAAAGACGCTCCTGAATCGGCTTCAGTGGAAACATGGGCATGGGGGTAAATGACCAATGGGAACCCAAACGTTCATCGGATATCTCGAAACCTTACCACTATTGGTGGCTGAAGAACGGTACTGTCGAAACACTGGCTTATGAATCGACCAGCTTTATACCGTATCGAACGTACAAGTGTATTGGTTGGATTTTGACCATTATGACGGAGATTTCCGTGTGCCGGAAAGCTGGAAACTATATTATAAAGAAGGCGAAAGTTGGAAAGAGGTAGAGGCGTTAACTGAATATACTGTAAAAAAAGATTGCTATAATAGTTTGGATTTCAACCCTGTCAAAACAAAGGGGCTTAAAATTGCAGCACAATTGCAGAAAGGAGCTTCGGGAGGGGTGATTGAATGGAAAGTAAACTGAATGAACATATAAACCTTTTAAATAAAACTGTATGATGAAAACACATGACAATCGGGCCTTGTTCAGCAAAGCATTGCTAAAGGCCGCAACCTGTTTTTTCCTTATTGCGGGTGCAGGGATGAGCCCTGTATTTGCACTTCAGGGAACAGCAGAGTCTATGAAAATGGAAATTACACAGCAAACTGTAACAGTAAGCGGTGTGGTGAAAGACAGAAAGGGAGAACCCATCATTGGTGCCAATATCATGGAAAAAGGGACAGCCAACGGTACCATTACCGATTTTGACGGGAAATATACGTTGAATGTAAAAGGCTCTCAGTCTGTATTGGTCATTTCCTACATCGGATACAAAACCCAGGAGTTGAGGTAAAGAATAACCGGAAGATTGATGCGACCCTTCAGGAAGATACCGAAGTGATGGACGAAGTGGTCGTTATCGGTTACGGAACCCAGCGCAAAGGTGATGTGACCAGTGCGGTGGCTTCGGTCAAGGCAGAGGACTTTACGGTAGGTAAGATCGGGGATGCGGCGGACCTGATTAAAGGTAAGGTGGCCGGATTGAGCATCGCCAAGGGGTCCGGTGACCCGAATGCGACTTCCACGATTCGCCTGCGCGGTGTCATTTCCGTCAACGGCAGCACTACGCCGTTGATCCTGATTGATGGAGTGGAAGGAGACTTAAGCACGGTGCTCCTGAAAATATTGCCTCCATTGATGTGTTGAAGGATGCTTCGGCTGCTGCCATTTACGGTACGCGGGGTGCAAACGGGGTTATCCTGATCACTACCCAGAACGGCAAACGTGAGTCGCATACGACTGCATCCTATTCAGCTACGTCTCTGCATCCCAGTTCGGCAAAAAACTGGAATTTATGACTGCCGAGGATATACGTGCAGGCAAGACAAACTTTACCGATAAGGGATATGATACCGACTGGCTGGATGCCGTCAGCCGGACCGGCTTTACTCACAACCATAATTTCAATATAACGGGAGGAAGCAAGCAGACCACTTACTCGGCGGATGTGACTTACCGCAAGGAAGACGGTGTGATAATGAACACTTACAGCGAAGATATCCGTATGCGTTTTGATGTCTCACACTGGATGCTTAACGATATGCTGAAAGTCAACCTGAATATGGTGAAGAAATGGCATAAGAACAGTGCCACCAATGCAACGGCCACAGACCAGTCAAATATTTACCGTCAGGCGATTATGCGTAATCCTACCGCTCCCATTTACAACGAGGACGGTTCTTATAATGAGGATTTTAACGTGAATTATTACTACAATCCGGTCGGCATGCTGGAAGAGCGTCTGGGTAATTATACCTATGAAGAGACTCGTGCGACGGGTAATGTTACTTTTGAACCGGTCAAAGGATGGCAGACCAATCTGATGGTGGCTACCAGCCGCTTTAATGCACATGATAAGGGGTATAACACAACGGATTATTTCAGCAACCAACTGAATGAATGGACCGGTTATGCTTATCATACCCAGGACGAGACACGTACGGACAACCTGGAACTGACCAGCAAGTATGACTTGAATGTCGGCAAGCATCGTATGAATGCGTTGGTGGGCTACAGTTATCAGTATTATACTTATGAACGTTTCTATGCCAATAACTATAATTTCCCGACAGATTTCTATCAATGGCATAATTTAGGTCTCGGCCAGGCGTTGAAAGACGGTAAGGCCGGCATGGGCAGTGATAAGAACGAGAATACGCTGATCGGTTTCTTTGCACGTGTGAGCTATGCGTTTGACAATAAATATAACTTGCTGGTCAGTGTACGCCAGGAAGGGTCGTCCAAGTTCGGCGACAATAACAAATGGGGTACTTTCCCTTCTGCATCTTTGGGATGGACCATCAGTAATGAAGGATTTATGGAGGGTATTACCTGGCTGAACAACTTGAAGTTGCGTGCGGGATTCGGTATTACCGGTGTGATTCCCAATGATCCTTATATGTCGTTGACGCGGTATAACTATGGAAGTTCCTATTATTACGACAAGGGAACATGGAAACCGGGGCTGGAAGTCGCTTCCAATCCGAACCCGGACTTGAAATGGGAAAAGTCTACGGAATATAATATCGGTCTGGACTTTAGTGTCTTGAATGACCGTTTAGGAGGATCTGTCGATATATACAGGAAGAAGACAACCGGCCTATTGTTTAATTACAGCGTTCCTACTCCGCCCAATTTGTACAGTTACACTTTTGCCAATGGAGGCTCTGTACGCAACCAGGGTATTGAAGTAGCCATCAATGCGATTCCTGTGCAGACCAAGGACTTTGAGTGGAAAACCGTGGTGACGGTAGCTCATAATGCCAGCAAATTGTTAAGCTTGTCTAATGACATGTATGAGTCAAACAGTTATATGGATACCGGTGGCCTGGGAGAACCGATCAGTGTAAGCACACACCGTATGGAGGAAGGACGTCCTCTAGGTGAGTTTTATGGCTTGAAGTCTGTCGGCGTGTCGGAAAACGGACTGTTCCTGATTGAAAAGCCGGACGGGGAAGTCGTTGAGTTCTCTACTGCTTACCTGACCAATGATGAATACCGCCAATATTTGGGCAACGGATTGCCGAAGTGTATTTGGGATGGGGCAACACCTTCACTTATAAAAACTGGGATCTGAGCATGCAGTTCACCAGCCAGTTGGGATTTAAGATCCTGAACGAACCCCGTGCTTATTACGAAAATAATTCTCATGCTTACAACCGTTTGAAATCGGTGGAGGAAGCACCCTATGGCGGACAATACACCTTGTCTTCTTCACAGCCGCAGACTATGGTAAGCTATTACCTGGAAAATGGTAACTTCCTGAAGTTGACCAATCTGACCATCGGTTATAATTTCCCGTTTAAAAATAACAAATACATCAAGAATGTCCGTGCCTATTTGTCCGGTGACAATCTTTTCTGCATAACCGGTTATTCCGGACTTGATCCGGAGTTGTCAAATCCGTATCCTACCTATGCAGGTATAGACAATCGCGACAAATATCCATCCATTCGTTCATTTACTTTTGGTCTTAACTTAACTTTCTAAATTTATCAGATTATGAAACCGAAATTATATAAGTCTTTATTATACTCAATGGTAGGCGCCGGCATGCTTTCTTTGGGAAGCTGCACAGATTTGAGTGAAACCATTTACAACCAGATCGCGTCCGAGAAATATGAATTTACGGAAAAGGATGCCGCCAGTATGTTTGCGCCGGTATATTCCTCCTTGCGCAATTTCTATTGGGCATGGTACGGGTACGCTGACCTGGATATCTGTACGGACATGTGGGTGATCCCTTTGCGGATAGGCGTAGGTTGGGGTGATTTGTATATCAATCTGCATGAACATACGTTTCATTCCGAAATCGGTCATTTCAGTGGGTTGTGGTCAAACGCCTATTCGGGAATAAATGCGTGCAACAAGCTGTTGGCGGACGAGGCCGTGCAGGAATCGGAGGAGTCTGTGGCCCAGCTACGTGCTTACCGTGCGTTGTATTACTATCTTTTGTTCGACCTTTTCCGTAATATTCCCTTGGATACCACTTATGATCATCCCGACGGCTGGCTTCCCGAACAGGCTGAACCGCAGGAAGTATGGGATTTTATCATCTCTGAGCTGGACGACATAAAGGACAAGTGTGGCGATGAGGTGGAGATGGGACAGATAAATAACTATACTGTCCACATGATTCTTGCTAAGATGTATTTGAATCACAATGCTTGGTTTGACGACCATTCCGACGATTCTTACTATCGGAAATGCGTTGACGAGCTGAATGTGATCATTGAATCGAACAAATTCAGCCTGGCGCCGAATTATGCTGATAACTTTAAGGAGGACATCTCTTCTTCTCCCGAGATTATCTTCGGGATTCCGTTTGAGTATCTGTATGCCAGCGGCAATTATTTTGCCAATTTGTGGATGAACGAGGCCGGGCGTGCCACTTTCGGGTTTACCGGTTGGGCCACAGGAGGCGGAGCCGCCTTGCCCCAGTTCCTGGATACTTATGACAAGAATAATGACACCCGTTATACAGACTGCTGGATCGGCGGTGTCCAGCAAGACCAGAGTGGAAACACCATTTATGTGGACGGCCAGCCTTTGAACTATACGTATGAAATCCGCAGTACGGACAATCCGGGATGCTATCCGATGGAAGGATACCGGTTGGTAAAGTATGAGATAAAGGATGGTGACTGGGGAACCAGTTATGATGATGTGCCTTTCTTCCGCTATGCCGATGTCTTGATGATGAAGGCTGAGTGCCTGTTGCGTCTGGGAGGATATAACGGCGAGACGGAACAGGATGCCGCTAGCCTGGTTACTCAGGTAAGGCAACGTGCGTTCAAAGGGAATCCCGATAAGGCGACACGCACGGTAACCCAGTTGAAAGGCGGCAGCGTATATTCTTACGGACACCGGGAGAACATTGCACAGCAGGATGAGGCGGATAATTGGGTGACCACTACCGAAGGAGGCAGCGACATCGAGCTGGGCGGCCTGCTGGACGACCTGGGATGGGAGTTCCTGGCCGAGCACCATCGCCGTCAGGATTTGATCCGTTTCCGTCTTACCAGCGGACAGAATGTGTATAATGGCAAATCATGGTTCTGCAAGGATGCCAAGACCGATCCGACGGACAAACATTGTGACATTTTCCCGATACCCAAGAGTATCATGGATGGTAATATAAATCTGGTTCAGAATCCGGGATATTAACCCTTTGTTAACTATAAAAAGAAAAACGATGAAAAAGAATATATTATTGGCACTTTGCTGTTGCTCGCTACTTGCTTTTGCAGGTTGTAGCGATGATTATACTGACGCAACATCCAAACATATATACGGAGAAAACGAAAACCCGTATCTGAAGACAAATACCAATGCCCAGGTTACTACTAATGTGGCATTGGAAGTGAACGGCAGGCACGCTTATGTTTTGAACCTGTCGGACTATACGAACAAGTTTGAAGAATTGATGGGAATGAGTGTGGATGCGGCTGTTGCCGGGCTGGATACCAAGGCCACTGTCTTTTATCCCATAAACATGACCCGCAACCAATGGTTAAAGACGGCTTATACCAAAGACGGCGCAGGCTGGTATTTCAATTCGGTCGGCCAGCCGTGCAGCGCGGACGATGCGGACGGCAAGGCTACGGTGACGTTGGATAAAGCGGCGAAAACATTGAATGTGGAACTGACGGAAGGAGGTATTGTAGCGGGGACGGTCTTTACGCTGAATGTGGGTTTTGCGGTAAACGGACCAGACTATGATGACTATGTGCGCTTTACTTTTGAAGTCGGGGTCACAGATCCTACCGTGTCGGTGGTTTCTGTTGCCTTCTCGTCTGATAATGCGACAGTGACCCTGCCGGTTGAAGATTACAAGGAAAATATCGAGACCGTGTTTGATATGTCCATAGAAGAGTTCTTGGCTAAGGCGGCGGATAATACGGACATCAAGTTCTGTCTGGCAGACCCGTCTACGGGAGAGTGGAGCGATATGGGAGAAAACTATACAGCCAATGCGCCGGGCTACTGGATGAATACAAGTGGTGAGGCTGTCAGTTGGGGAACGGACGGTTATGCCGCCTACATTGAATATTACAGTAGTGATGAAGCTTGCGGAGTAGGTTACAATGACGGGCTTGCCGTAGGAACAACGGGTAAAATGAATGTCGGCTGGGTGGATATGAATGATACCTCGAAGTATTTCCGTTTCGTGATTAATTATACGGTTGAATAACGCGGGGGATTGATTCTGTGTTGAGCTTGAAAGGATAGTTCCGGGTGAAGGACTATCCTTTTTTTAGGGTCTGCCGGGAGAAAACGGAAAGGATGCCGGAGGGATTTCATGTGAAAGGGAGCGTATAATGCCCGTGCCGGACAGAAATGACGGGGAGTCCGGTTCCGGACGGGATGGAAAAATAGTCTAGCGGGATGGAAAAATAGTACAACCGGCTGGATATTCGTGTCGCAGGACGGTAATTATTGGACGATTCTGCCATTACATTATATTATTTCTTCCTTTCCTTATTCTTTTTTATTTTACTTTGCAAATGCACAAAGTATATAACCGATAGATTATGAAAAACAACAGAACACTTGGTTTGGCAATCTTGTCATTGCTTTTATTTATTGGAAATGCTCCATTGGCGGCTAAAGTTAAGAACTATACTCTCTCTTCTCCGGACGGAGGACTGAAAGTCGAGATTAGTACGGGGGATGGGCTTTCTTACCGGATTATGCATGAAAATGATACAATTCTCTCACATTCTAACATAGGTTTGGTTCTGGCCGACGGAACCTTGGTAGGTAAATCTTCCGGGTAACAAGGGAAAGAAGGAAAAAGATAGAGGACAAGGTAGAATCGCCGTTCTACCGCTTCAAGGAGTTCGTTGCAGTCTGCAACGAACTGGACTTGAAGCTGCAAGGCGGATTCGGCGTGACTTTCCGGGCTTACAATGACGGGGTCGCCTATCGCTTCTATACCACCGTGACATCAGAAGTGACTGTGAAGGATGAAGTGGCGGAATTTAACTTTCCTCAGGATTATACGGCTTATCTTCCTTATACCACAAACGACAAGCAACCTATGGCGATGGCCTTTCAGAATGTCTATGATATCACTCCTCTGTCAAAAGCACAGCCTAAACTGGCTTTTCTTCCGGTTACTGTGGATTGCGGCAGCGTAAAACTGACCCTGTTGGAGTCAGATTTGGAAGCTTATCCGGGCATGTTTGTGCAGTCACAGCAGGGAAAGTATGGATTGAAAGGTGTCTTTGCTCCTTATCCGGCTAAAACAGACTTTTATCCTTGGCGGAAGCAGGAATATGTAACCGAAACCACAGATTTTATATCCCGTAGCCGTGGCTCCCGTTCCTATCCGTGGCGTGTGTTGGCCATTACGGAGAAGGATACGGATATGCCGGTCAACAACCTGGTCTATGCCCTGGCCTCTTCTAACCGTATCGGTGATACCTCATGGATAAAGACAGGGAAAGTGGCATGGGATTGGTGGAATGACTGGAATTTGAAAGGAGTGCCGTTTAAAGCCGGTATCAACATGGATACGTATAAATATTATATCGATTTCGCCAGCCGGAACGGATTGGAATTTATTGTGTTGGATGAAGGATGGTATGATCCGAAAAGTGGGGATATGCTGACCGTTATTCCCGAACTTGATTTGCCGGAACTGATAGCATACGGTAAATCCAAAGGGGTGGAAATAGTGCTTTGGACGGTGTTTAATGTACTCGACAGCCAGTTGGAAGCTGCTTGTAAGAAATATGCGGATATGGGAATCAAAGGTTTTAAGGTGGATTTCCTGGATCGTGATGATCAGACTGCCGTTGAAATGGTGTATCGCATCGCTGAGATGACAGCCCGGTATAAATTAACCCTTGATCTGCACGGCATTTACAAACCGACAGGTATCAACCGTACCTATCCGCATATCATTAATTTTGAAAGCGTGTTCGGTATGGAAGAGGTGAAATGGACGGATATCAAGAACAATATGCCGCTTTATGATGTCACTTTTCCTTATATCCGCATGATGGCGGGACCGGTGGATTACACTCCGGGAGCGATGCGCAACGCTACGAAGGCCGATTGGCGTGCCATGTATTCTACTCCGGCCAGCATGGGAACCCGGTGTCATCAACTGGCTGCCTATATTGTGCACGATTCTCCTTTCACGATGTTGTGTGATGCGCCTACCAATTACCTGAATGAACAGGAGTGTGTGGATTTCATTACTTCCCTGCCTGTGGAGACGGATTCTACTTTTATCGCTTCCGGTGAGCTTGGCAAGTATATCGTGACTGTCCGCAAGAAGGATGTCAACTGGTATGTGGGTGGCATGACCAATTGGGATAGACGGGATGTGGAGCTGGATTTCTCTTTCCTGCCGGAAGGGGTCCGTTATACGGCTACGCTGTTTGTTGACGGCATCAATGCCGACAAACAGGCAGAAGACTACCGTATGGAGAAAAGGATCGTGGACCGCGAAAGCCGGATGAAACTGCACCTTGCCTCGGGGGGAGGATTTGCCATGAAGCTGGAACTTTGTCCGTTGCGCGGCCGGGTAACTGCGGTTCCCGAAGGCAAGGGGATTCCTTCTTTCTACAAGAAATACATTGAGACGGAGGGATTGTATGTCACTTCTTCGGAACGGGTCAGTGACGAGGCTTTGCTGAAGGCGTGTGATATCATCAGCCTGATGCTGGCCAAACGTCCCGATGTAAAGGCCCACATGGTGAAGAGGGGCTGTCATGTGATGGTGATCGGCAAGGATGAGGAGACTTGTGACCTGCCTGAGTTTGCGCATATTTGTAATTGTGAAGATAGTATCAAGTATTGGAACTGGCGGGCGCGCGGTTTTGGCGGGGCGCCTGAGGATGAACTTTCGTCCAGTTGCGGAGAAGAGAACCTGCTGGCATTGCCGCAAGACAAATATGTGGGCGAGAATATCTTGATTCATGAGTTTGCACACCTGATTCACACGGTGGGCATTGTCGGGGTGGAACCCGGTTTCAATGACCGGCTGGAGGCTTTGCGGCAGAATGCCATCCGGAAAGGATTGTGGAAAGACACGTATGCGGTCAGCAACAAGGAAGAGTATTTTGCGGAGTGTGTGCAGTCTTTCTTTAACTGTAACCGTTATGCCGATCCGGCTAACGGGGTGCATAACTGGGTGAACCGCCGTGCGAAGCTGAAATCTTATGACCCGGACATGTACCGGTTGTTACAGGAATATTTTTATGAGATAGAGATACCGGTCAATAATATTGTACATAAATAGAGATGAACAGAATATACTTAGTGGCCGCTTTTTTGTTGCTGGGGGCGGTTTCGGGGTTTGCCCGCAAGAAGCATGACGCGCCGGGGACGGGTAATCCTGTGATTCCCGGATACTTTGCCGATCCTACGATAAAGAAGTTTGGCGACACGTATTACATGTATGCCACTACGGACGGCAGCGGTGCGGGATTCGGACCGGCCCAGGTGTGGACGAGCAAGGATTTTGTAAACTGGACGCTGATGCCCATGAACTGGCCCGACAGCCATTGGATATGGGCCCTGATGTGATCAGGCATACGGATGGCAGGTATTATTATTTTTATTGCCAGCCGTGTATCATTCATTGCGGGGTGAGCGAGACGCCAGGGGACCCTGGAAGAATATCCTGGGTGAAAGCGAGGCGGTGCTTGTTCCCGACCGCTTCGTGACCAATGCGATTACACTGGATGGACAGACTTTTGTAGATGATGACGGTTCCGTGTACTTGTATTGGGGAACGTGGGGAATCTATAAAGGTTTCGGTTGCGGAGCTGGAAAAATGACTCCCGACCTGAAGGGGTTTACGGAAACGCGGCTCATACCGAATACGGAGGCGGTTGACTTTTTTGAGGCTCCTTTTGTATTGAAGCGGAATGGAATCTATTATTTCATGTATTCCTCGGGCTCTTGCCATGACCATACTTACAGGGTGCAGTATGCTACTTCGGACCATCCGCTGGGACCGTACGAATATAAGGGCTGCATTCTGGAAACGAATGAGGACGGGACGGTGCACGGCCCGGGACATCACAGTATCTTGAAGGAAGGGGATGACTATTATATAGTGTACCACCGGCATGACAACCCGCACTCCAACCGTGGCTTTCACCGCCAGCTCTGCATGGATAAGATGGAGTTTGCGGCGGATGGAAGCATCAGGAAGGTTATTCCTACCCACAAGGGGGTAGGCGCACTGGCTCCTTCGGTGGTGAAATCGGAGAATCTGGCATTGGGCGCCGGGGTAAGGGCTTCTTCTTGTTATGATGATAATTTTCGCGCCGAATATGCCGTAGATGACAATAACGGGACTTTGTGGCGTCCTCGCGGTATGGGGCAGGAATGGCTTGAGATAGATTTGGGGAGTTCCCGGGAAATACAGACCGTCTGGACCCAGTTTGAATATGGAACCCAGTTTTATCAGTATTTGATAGAGACTTCTGTCGATGGCAAGCATTGGTCTGTTTTTGCTGATAAGCGGAACAACCACTTGGCAGGCAGTCCGATGGTTGACTTCGGCAAGGCGGAGGCCCGCTATGTGCGTCTTACTTTTACGGGCGGCCAGAAAAACGGTTTTGGAGGGGCTGTCTGGAACGTGAAGGTGTTCGGGGGGATTGAAGAGGCGCTTCCCCAGCAATGGCTGGGACTGACCGCTGCCGACTGGGACGGACGCGAGTGGCGGAATAATGAGGGAATGCTGGGCGGTGCGTTTGTCTTGAAGGAAGGTGCGGCGCGTACTTGCCGTATAGAGGGACGCGATGCGTTGATGCTGGAGCCGGGCACTGTATTGGAGTATTGCCATTCTTTACTTTCCCCGTCCAAGGAACATACCCTGAGCGGACTGGTTTACCGTTCCGGGAAATGGCGGAGTTATGAGACGGAGCATTGTCTCTCTCAGGGAATGATTTCGCTCCGCAGCGGCAATGAGCCGTTGGTTATTACTAATTTGCGGTATTATAACTGGAAGCTGGAACCGGCGGAACGGGCTTACGACGCGGCTACGGATGTGGTCCGTCTGCCTGCTGCCGACTGTCGGAAACGTGGCTTGGTGGTGAGCATTACTGCTGATGATTTTGCTGTCGGCGATACCGTTCCTTATTTGACGAACCGGGGTGTGAAAGGATATTTTGAGGCCTTGAAAGCTCCTGTGGTCGTGAAGGAGACGGAAGGGAAAAAGGCGTTTCATTTTGACGGCAGCCAGTTGTTCCGTTCCAGTTTCTCTTTGCCGGCTACTTTGCAGGACAATGCTCCCTATACATTGGAGGCGTGGGTGCTGAATGATTCCATAGCCGAGAATGAGTGTGTAGCCGATTTTACAACCTCGCATGACGAACTGGAGAAGATCATGCTGGTGAACGGTACGGAACCGCGCTGCGGGGTGATCAACCATTACGGATGGTATGAGGATGCGGGATATAAAGGTATGAAGGAGCTGACGGGCAGGTGGCAGCACATTTACATCTGTTTTGACGGACGCATGGAGCAGGTCTATATCAATGGAGAACAGGTGAGTGGAAAAGACATCCAGTTGTTGGTAAAACCGTCTCAGTTTGTGACCTTGGGGCGGAATGCGGAAGGAGAGTGGCCTTTTACGGGGTATCTGCACTCGTTGAAGTTGTGGGATGAATATATACCGTTACAAGGGCGGAAATAGTGATTTTGGTGAATTTATATACCTGGATTGCTTGGAATACGGAGCCTGTTTTATGTTCGGAATGTGTAAATTGCACCTCCGTAAAACAGGCACGGAATATGACGATAACAATTAAATGATATAACCATGAAAAAACTTTTAGTTACTACTTTATTGGCGGCTGCCGTAACCGGCGGTCAGGCACAAGTGAAACACCAGTCACACGGTTATCCTATAGACTGTGCCTTTCACTTCGGTGAAAGTGACCGACTCGTTCTGGGGGCAGCGTCTCAAGGCCAGCCGTGAAGTGACCATTCCCCTGGCTTTCAGCAAATGTGAGGAGACGGGAAGATACCGGAATTTTATCAATGCGGCCCATCCCAGCGATACCATCAAAGTGGGCGGGCTGGCTTTTGATGATACGGATGTATATAAGACGATAGAGGGGGCCAGTTACCTGTTGCAGACTTATCCGGATAAAAAGCTGGCCAAATACATTGACAGCGTGCTGGTGATCGTCGCTGCCGCACAGGAGCCGGACGGATACCTTTACACCAGCCGTACCATGAATCCCAAGCATCCGCACGAATGGGCGGGCAGCAAGCGTTGGGAAAAGGTGGAGGAACTGAGCCATGAGTCTATAATCTGGGACACATGGTAGAGGGGGCCATCGCTCATTACCAGGCGACCGGGAAGCGTAATTTTCTGGATATCGCTATCCGTTATGCCGACTGCGTATGCCGTGAGATAGGCTCCGGTCCCGGACAGCAAGTCCGTGTGCCCGGCCATCAGATTGCCGAGATGGCGCTTGCCAAGCTCTATCTGGTAACGGGGCAGCAGAAATACCTGGATCAGGCAAAATTCTTCCTTGACCAGCGGGGACATACCAGCCGTACGGATGAATACAGCCAGGCGCATAAGCCGGTGACGGAACAGGATGAGGCGGTGGGACATGCCGTGCGTGCCGCTTATATGTATGCCGGTATGGCAGACGTTGCCGCATTGACCGGGGATTCGGCTTATATTCATGCCATCGACCGTATCTGGGATAATATTGTAGGCAAGAAATATTATATTACCGGCGGCATCGGGGCGACCAGCAACGGAGAGGCTTTCGGCAAAAACTATGAGTTGCCCAATATGTCGGCTTATTGCGAGACTTGCGCGGCTATCGGCAATGTGTATGTCAATTATCGTCTTTTCCTGCTTCACGGCGAGTCCAAATATTATGATGTGCTGGAACGTACTTTGTATAATGGCCTGATTTCCGGCGTATCATTGGACGGAGGCGGCTTTTTCTATCCCAATCCGTTGGAAAGTATCGGCCAGCATCAGCGCCAGCCTTGGTTCGGTTGTGCCTGCTGCCCGTCCAATGTCTGTCGTTTTATCCCCTCTTTGCCGGGATATGTTTATGCGGTGAAGGACAAGGACGTGTATGTGAATCTGTTTATGTCCAATACTTCGAACTTGAAGGTAGAGGGTAAGGCTGTTTCTTTGGAGCAGGCCACTCATTATCCTTGGGACGGTGATGTCACTATCGGTGTCAACAAAAACAATGCCGGACAGTTTACAATGAAAATCCGTATTCCGGGATGGGTGCGTAATCAGGTAGTTCCCAGTGACCTGTACACTTATTCGGATGGAAAGCGTTTGAGCTATACAGTGAAAGTAAATGGGGAACCGGTACAGAGTGAACTGAAGGACGGTTATTTCTGCATAGACCGCCGTTGGAAGAAGGGAGACAAGGTGGAAGTGCATTTTGACATGGAACCGCGTACGGTCAAGGCGAATAACAAGGTGGAGGCTGACCGGGGACGTGTTGCCGTGGAACGGGGTCCTGTCGTATATTGTGCGGAATGGCCGGATAATGATTTTGATGTCCTGAGTGTGTTTATGAACCGTACTCCGGAGTTTGAAGTAGTGGAACGTCCGGATTTGCTTTATGGCGTGACTCAGTTGAAAACGGATGCGCAGATATTGGGGTATGACGACCGTGGCAGGTTGACGGCGGATGATGTGAAGCTGACTTTGATTCCTTATTATGCCTGGGCGCATCGCGGTGCCGGCGCTATGGCCGTATGGTTGCCTCAGGAGTTGAGTGCTTCCCGTCCTACGATGCCCGCTACCCTGGCTTCGGAAAGCAAGGTGGATGCCTCGCATAAGGTAAAGTCCATTTCGGCTATTAATGACCGTCTGGTGCCGAAAGATGAGAATGACCGTTCTGTTCCTTATTACCACTGGTGGCCGAAACAGGGAACCACCGAATGGATCTCTTATGAATTCCCTGCGGAGGCGACTGTATCCAGTGCTACCGTGTATTGGTATGACGATGCTCCTGGGGGGGCTGCCGTGTGCCAAAGGGCTGGAAAGTTTATTATAAGGATGCTCAAGGACAGTGGCAGCCGGTAAGTGGAGCTGATAAGTATGGTGTTGAAAAAGGTGTGGGAAATACGGTCAATTTTGATCCGGTAAAGACCAGGGCGGTCAAGCTGGAAGTGATCCAGCCTTCTGATAATTCATCCGGGTTGTTTGAATGGGAGGTTAAATAGGTTTATATATGAAGGTCAGTAGATTAGGTTTGTTGATAGCCATGTTCCTTAGCGGGGGCATGGCTATTGCTCAGGGTACGGCGGATGATTATCGCCGTGCTTATGCATTGAAGGAGAAATTCAGTGCGGGCAAGGTATTTTATTCCAACGTGAATCCGCAGTGGATAGCGGGCACTCATCTGTTTTGGTATGTGCGGAATACTCCGGACGGACGCGTGTATGTATCCGTGAATGCGGACAAGAAGGAAAGGAAGGAATTGTTTGATCATCATCGGCTGGCAAAGGCGTTGGGTGCCGCTTCCGGTAAGGAGGTGAGGCCGGAGGCGCTTTTCCTGGACCGCTTGTGGGTCGGTAAAGGGCTGGATACGCTGCGCTTTGTGTTTAATGATCGGCGTTGGATGTATGTGTCCCGAAAGGACCGACTGGTCGATGAGGGTGCGCTTCCGGTTCCTCCTGTACAAAAGCATTGGATGGAGGTGGACGATGAGAAGACGGCGGAGCCGGTACTTTCTCCCGACGGCAAATGGACGGCATTTATCAAGAACCAGAATATCTATGTGAAAGAGGTGGCTACCGGGAAAGAAAAGCAATTGAGCCTGGACGGGACATTGGGCAATTATTACTCGGCCTACATCCGTTGGTCTCCGGACAGCAAGAAGGTGGCCTCCTGCAAGATTCGTCCGGTAGAGAAGCGTTATGTTTATTATGTGGAATCTTCTCCGGCTGACCAGCTACAGCCCAAGCTTCACAAACAGGAGTATGCGAAGCCGGGAGATGAACTTCCCTTTAAGGTTCCTTGCATCTATGAGGTGGAGAACGGGCGGGCCATTATTCCTTCCACCGAACTGTTTGACCGGCAATATGAGGTGTATGGGCCCGAATGGAACAGTGACAGCCGTGCTGTTACTTTCGAGTATAACCAGCGCGGACATCAGGTGTACAGGGTGTTGGAACTTTCTGCCGAGACGGGAAAGGTGCGTCCGTTGGTAGAGGAGACCAGTGATAAGTATGTGAACTATACCCGCCGCTTCCGTTATGACCTGAAAGACGGCAAGCGGATGATATGGATGAGCGAGCGTGATAACTGGAATCATCTTTATATGTATGACCGTGTTTCTGCACAGCCTGATTATCAGATTACTAAAGGAGAATGGTATGTGCGCGAGGTGCTCCGGGTGGACGAGGACAACCGTCAGGTTTATTTCTCGGCCAATGGCATGGAGGCCGGCGAGGACCCTTATCTGATCCGTTACTACCGCATCGGCCTGGATGGCAAGGGACTTACCTGCCTTACTCCTGAGGAGGGGATGCATAAGGCTGTTTTTTCGGAGGATATGAATTACCTGGTGGATGTTTATTCTATGGTGGACAAGGCTCCCGTCGCCGTATTGCGCAGTGCAAAGGACGGCAAGGTGGTGATGCCGCTTGAGACGGCGGATATTACCCGCTTGGTAGCTGAGGGATGGAAGGCTCCGGAGGTGTTTGTTGCCAAAGGGCGGGACGGCAAGACGGATATGTGGGGATTGATTGCCCGTCCCACCAACTTTGATCCGAACAAGAAATATCCGGTTATTGAATACATTTATCAGGGTCCCGGTGACCAGTATGTCCCGAAGACTTTCCGTCCTTATGACTGGAATATGACTTCTTTGGCCGAACTTGGTTTTATCGTCGTAATGGTCGATGGAATGGGAACTTCTTTCCGCTCGCGTGCTTTTGAGAATGTATGTTATAAGAATCTGAAAGATGCCGGTTTGCCGGACCATATTGCTTGGATTAAGGCGGCTGCACGGAAATATCCTTATATGGATGTGGACAGGGTAGGTATTTACGGTTGTTCTGCCGGTGGTCAGGAATCTACAAATGCAGTTTTGCTTTATCCTGATTTCTATAAAGCGGCTTATTCAGCTTGTGGTTGTCATGATAACCGTATGGATAAGATTTGGTGGAATGAACTTTGGTTGGGCTATCCGGTAGGAGATCAATATAAAGAAGGATCTAATGTGGAAAATGCACATCTGTTGAGCCGTCCTTTGATGTTAGTGGTAGGTGAGTTGGATGATAATGTAGATCCTGCCTCTACTATGCAGGTGGTCAATGCATTGATTAAGGCGAATAAAGATTTTGAATTGGTCGTGATTCCCGGAGCACATCATACAATGGGGGAAGCTTTTGGCGAACATAAGCGGTATGATTTCTTTGTCCGCCATTTGATGCAGGTGAATCCACCGAAGTGGGATGAGATAAAATAGGAGGAGTGAGGTTTGTAGCTGTAGGAGTTTGTCAGTTATAATAAATATAGGTGGCAGTGTTATGGAGGACAAGTCCATAGCACTGCTTTTTTATGTAATTCCGTGTTTTCATTGATGGAAATTATGTCGGTTGAGCAGTGTCTGTGCAAAATCTGCCTGAAAAAGACCAAATATTCTCTGTATTCAGATTGGAAAACGCATAATTTTGTTTGCTGGTTTTTATCAAAACATATAGGAATAATGAAAAATACATTCAAAAAAGTGTTTATTGGCTTTATGGTTTTGCATGGTAACCGGCTCCTTTGCGCAGCAAAGAGCTCATAAAAAGGATAATGAGTCGTATCCTAAGGAATGGAAACAAATAGCACGTATGGAGCAGGATTCTTTCTTTCTGACAGATGAAGCTCGGCGGATTGCTGAAAATGTATTGGCTTTTCAACGCTGTACGGGCGGTTGGCCGAAGAATATAGATATGGCCCGCCGCATGAATGATAAAGAGCTGGTTAAAGTGATAAAGGATAAATCACGTCGTGATGATTCTACGATAGATAATAATGCCACAACTGCCCAGATGATTTTTTTAGCCCGTCTTTATAGGCAGACTAAGGATATACGTTATCGGGATGCTTTCCTCCAGGGAGTGGAATATTTGCTGAGTGGTCAATACGAAAACGGAGGATGGCCGCAATTCTGGCCCGGTCCGCGTGGTTATCAGATACATATTACTTTCAATGACGATGCCATTGTCAATACATTGAATATGATACGTGATATGATGAATCACAAAGCGCCTTATGAGGATGATTTGATAGACAAGGCTTTGTGTGTACGTTTGGGAAAAGCCTTTAATAAAGGAATAGAGTGTATACTGGCTACACAAATTATAAAGGATGGAGAACCTTCAGTGTGGTGTCAGCAGAATGATAGGGAAACATTGAAGCCTGCACCGGCACGTGCGTATGAGTTGCCGTCTTATTGTTCGGCGGAGAGTGCCGGAATTGTGCGTCTGCTCATGGAATTACCTGCACCCGACGCACGCGTGAAGCGGGCGGTTCACGGAGCCATGAAATGGTTTGACAGGTATAAACTTACCGGTTTGAAATGCGAGCGTATCGTGCTGGCAAATGGTGAGCGGGATACTCGTCTTGTGGAAGATCCTCAAGCCAAGCCTATTTGGGCGCGTTATTATGATTTGAAATATTGTGAACCGTATGTATGTGACCGTGATGGGCTGCCACGTCGCCATTTGGAAGAAATAGGAACAGAACGTCGTAACGGATATAGTTGGTACAATAGCAGACCGGCTGAGCTTTTTGCCATATACAATGCATGGGCGGACAAATATGATCCGAAGCATAAAGTGGCAATCAGTCTGGCAACCAAAGGAGCGAATGAAAACGGGCTTATTGAAATGTATCGTCGTCCCGTGGCAGAGCGTACGGCTTTTGATGTGGTGGTAAAGCCGGGAGAGAGTATTCAGGCAGCTATTGAAAAGGCTCCGGAAATTCCGACAGTACCTTTTAAAATCTTATTGCTGAACGGAACGTATCATCAAAAAGTGATTATTGACAGGCCTAATATTGTTTTGGTGGGAGAAAACCGTGACAGTACGCGGATTGTCTTGGCTGAAACAGCCCAGACACGTGCCATCACGGAATATCATGGACGTCCGGTAGGCAATGGTGTCATTGTGTTGCAGGAAGGTGCGGATGATTGTGTTATTAGCGGACTGACTGTTTACAACAATTACGGAACTGCCGTTGAAAATACGACCATCCATCAGATGGCGATTTTTGGACGTGCCACTCGTACTATCATCATCAACAGTAATGTATGGGCCGATGGAAACGATGCCCTTTCCTTGTGGGCGCCCGGAAGCAATGGTATGTATTATCATGCCGATCTCTATCTTCGTTGTCCGGGTGTGGATTTTCTTTGTCCTCGCGGATGGTGCTATGCCACACGCTGCCATTTTTATGGTGATAGCCGTGCTATGATTTGGCATGACGGACGAGGTGACAAAACAAGAAACTGGTTATTACCAATTCTTCATTTGATGCTAAGACACCGACACTTTTAGGACGATATCATCATGATTCCCAGTTTTATCTCATCAAATGTAAAATGTCGAAGAATGTGCTTGACGGGAATATTCATTATGCTTATTCGGATAAAGTGCTTGATCCCTGTCCGTGGGGGCTACGTACCTATTATTATGGTTGTACCCGTGAAGGAGGGCATAGTGGCTGGTTAAACGATAATTTAAAGGAGGCGGAGAATGCTCCGGAGTTTTATGGCGTTACCGCCAAGTGGACATTCAATGGCAAATGGGACCCCGAACAACGTATCAGAGATCTTTGGAATGTGTTGGCCTACTAATTTAACAGTTTGTAATATGAAAATGACCACTATTTTATGCTGTATTGTTTTTTGTTTGTGTCAATGTTATCTGCTGTTGCCCGACAGCAGGAGAAGCCCCGGGTTATTGTCACTACGGATGGTGAGATTGACGATCAAAGTTCTATGATTCGTTTTCTTATGTATTCTTCTGATTATGATGTAGCAGGCATTGTTCAAGTCAATGGGGTACAGAAAGACGGACATAGCAAAGATAAATGGATCGAATCACAAATTGCCAAATATGCGGAATGTCTGCCTAATTTGAGGAAACATAATCCCGATTATCCCGATGCTGAATATCTGCTAAGTGTCTTGGCGGTTGGTAATGAGAACAGAGAGGACTTGCATAAATTGCCTCCTTTACTGTCTGATAGCGAGGGGGCACAGCTCATCATAAGGACATTGCTTGATTCTGATCCGAGGCCTGTTCATATTTTAGCATGGGGCGGAGCCAACACCCAGGCCAATGCCTTATGGCAGATCAAGCAGAAATATTCTGCTGCAGAATGGGCAAAAGCGGTATCAAAAGCCAGATTATATTGTATTTGGTATCAGGACGGCGGTGGAAAATGGATAGAACAGAATCTTCCTGAAATCATTATTTATGAATCGGGCGCGCCGGATCATGATGGAGGATGGAGATATGTATGGGATTACATGAGTGTGGACTATTATTTTAAAAACAGACTTAGTAAAAATTCAAAAGAGTTGCAACAAATCATGGATAAACCTTGGTTGGCTGACCATATTAAGAATGGGCACGGACCACTTTGTGCCGCCTATCCTCAGGAATATACCAGTGAGGGGGATACTCCTTCTTTTATGCCTCTTATACGTAATGGACTTGAACAGCATACAGACTATACATTAGGAGGATGGGGAGGACGCCCGGAGTATAAAAATGGCAATCACATGCAAGATGGGAATGATTTGAAAAACGGTGTGCCGGATTCGCATTATACTTTCCAGCGTTGGTTGCCTGCTATACAAAATGACTGGGCGGCTCGTGCCGACTGGTGCGTGGCTGATGAATATTCAAAGGCAAATCATCAACCTGTTGCCCGGATATTGGGAGAAAGTGTACGCACAGTCCGGCCGGGAGAAAAAATAATACTGGATGCCTCTTCTTCATTTGACCCTGATAAAAATTCATTGTCTTACCAATGGTGGCAATATCGGGAAGCAGGCAGTGTGCAAACAAAGGTGGCTATGAAGCACGCCGATGAGAAGAGGGTGGAGATAATTGTACCGGATAATCCGGGCAAACAGTTACATTTGATACTTGAACTTACAGATAATGGAATTCCCAATCTAAAATCTTATAAGAGAATCATTCTGAATATTAATCCGCTTGAGGAAAAATAATCATTACGGATAGATGATTCCGTCATTGTTCCTGCTGTTTTTAGTTCATGTTTATACGAATGGGACAAAAATAATCCCGTTAGCAGAATTGATTTAATTTTCGTTGTGCAATAATGGTCAACAAGAAAAAGTAATTCTGCTAACGGGAGTGATAAAAATAATCAGTTCTATTTGAAGTAAAAAAATATTTTTTACTTTTTTTCTTCAGCGGCATGTGGATAGTCAATCGTATAATGCAGTCCGCGACTCTCTTTCCGTTCCATTGCCTGACGGGTGATCAAATACCCGATGTTAATCATGTTACGCAGTTCGCAAAGCTCGCGTGAGGCCTTACAGCGTTTGAAAAGACGCTCGGTTTCTTCATATAAAATATCCAATCGGTTCCAAGCACGGATTAATCGCGTATTACTGCGCACAATACCTACATAAGCTTCCATAATTTGGTTCACCTCTTTCATGCTTTGGGTAATCAGTACCCGTTCTTCATTGTTCATGGTTCCTTCATCGTTCCATTCGGGGATATCCTCATTAAAGTCATATCGGTCGAGTACATTTAGTGCATGTTTGGCTGCCGCGTCCGCATAGACCACAGCTTCTATCAGCGAATTGGAAGCCAGACGGTTACCTCCGTGCAGACCGGTACATGAACATTCGCCGATGGCATACAAACGGTTGATGCTGCTCTGTCCGTCCAGATCGACTTTGATACCTCCGCACAGATAATGAGCAGCCGGAGCTACAGGAATATAGTCCTTAGTAATATCAATGCCCAGGCTGAGGCATTTTTTATAAATATTGGGGAAATGTTTTTTTGTTTCTTCCGGATCCTTATGAGTTACATCCAGATATACATGATCTTCACCACGCTGCTTCATTTCGTTATCAATGGCACGTGCTACGATATCACGTGGAGCCAATGACAGGCGTGGATCATATTTTTGCATGAATTCTTCGCCACTTTGATTCTTTAAGACAGCACCGTAACCGCGCATGGCTTCGGTGATGAGGAAACTGGGACGGTCTCCCGGATGGAAAAGGGCGGTGGGATGGAATTGTATAAATTCCATGTCCTTTACTGCTCCTTTGGCACGGTACACCATAGCAATGCCGTCTCCCGTAGCTACCAGTGGATTGGTTGTATTGCGGTATACCGCTTCGCATCCGCCTGTTGCCATTACAGTTACTTTGGACAGGAACGTATCCACTTCTCCTGTTTTCTCATTCAATACGTAAGCACCGAAACATTTGATGCCCGGCGTATGGCGGGTGACGATAATTCCCAAATGATGCTGGGTAATGATTTCTACCGCATAGTGATCTGTAAATATGGTAATATTGGGGTGAGCTTTTACCGCTTCTATCAGGCTAGTTTGTATTTCAGCTCCTGTATTGTCTTTGTGGTGCAGGATGCGGAACTCGGAATGTCCTCCTTCTTTGTGGAGGTCGAATTCTCCATCTTCTTTTTTATCAAAATCCACTCCCCATTTTATCAGTTCCTGGATTTGTGCAGGTGCTTCTCGCACTACTTTTTCTACAGCCGCGCGGTCACTGATCCAATCGCCGGCAATCATCGTGTCTTCAATGTGTTTCTCGAAATTGTCTACTTTCAAGTTGGTAACAGATGCTATACCTCCCTGGGCAAAATAGGTATTGGCTTCTTCCAGTCCTGCTTTACAAATCAGGCGACTTTACCTTTGTGAGCTACTTTCAGTGCGAAGCTCATTCCGGCAAGTCCTGAGCCGATAACAAGGAAATCGAATTTTTTAACCATGATAATATGCTTTATGGGTGCAAAGCTACGAAAAACCTTTATTCATTGTACCTTTTACTCTTGTTTTTACTATTTTTTTCGTGAAGAATAAACGAAATAGATAATGCAAGTATGAAATTAAAAGTGTAACTTTCTGCATTTTTAAATAGAATAGGATGGAAAACAATAAAGAAATCATTCACGAAAGTGAGGTAAAAGAACTTATAATTGAGTTGAGGGGTGAGAAAGTACTGATAGACCGGGATGTAGCTAAGCTTTATGGCGTAGAAACCAAACGAATTAATGAAGCAGTAAAAAACAATCGGGACAAATTCCCAAATGGTTATATGTTTTCGTTGCAAGTATCTGAAAAACAGCAACTGGTCGAAAATTTCGACCGGTTCAGTAGTTTGAAACATTCTCCCGTAGAACCTAAAGCATTTACCGAAAAAGGGCTTTATATGCTGGCTACAATTTTAAGAAGTCCGAGAGCTACCGCAACTACTTTTGCCATTATCGAATCATTCTTTAAGTTAAGGACATTAGTACGGAATGTAAATATCATGGCTACCGAGTATGATGAGGAAAAGAGGAAGAGTCTGGTACAACGTAGTGGAGAACTGCTGAATGAACTGCTGACTGATGAGGGTGATATAACAGAAACGGAATCTTCTATCGAATTAAATTTGTATGCTTTGAAGATGAAACGTACAGTAAAGAGGACAAAAAAAGGATAAATTCTCTCATTCTGCGCCGTAATGAGGTCGATAAACGATAAATTTATTATCTTTCGGGCAAATTACAATAAGATGATGAATCGAATTTTTCATGTGAAGATAGCAGGAGGTACTTATTTTCTCCTGATACTGCTGACAGCCGTCATGGTATTTGCTTTTTGGTGTATGAAGGCAATGATAGGATTGGTAGTAGCATTGGGTCTGATCATTATTATTGAACGTATTATCCATTCTACTTATACGCTGACTGCGGATGGAAAGTTAGTGGTGTATTATGGTCGTTTTTATAAAGGGAAGACCATTCCCTTGACTGACATTACGGATGTGGAGCTGAAACGAAGTTCCGGATTCGGTGGAATTATGCCTTCGAAATATGTATTGATACATTATGAGAAGAAAAATTTATTGTCATTGGTTCCTGTAAAGCCGGAAGAATTTATCAATGCGTTGGTGAAGCGGTTGGAGCATAGGATAGAGGAGGAATAAATTATGGAGAAAGTATTTAAAACAAAAAGAACCCGTAACTGGTGGATCATTATAGTCGGTCTGGTTGTTCTGATTATTTTTCTGAATGTGTATTTGGAGAAAAGTTGGGCTTTTTCGGCGCTTGGGGGAATTATTATTCCTGTATTAATGTTTTATTCGCGGTCGAAAACTATTTATATTGTAAAAGACAATGGTGTTCTGGAAATCAAACCGGGATGGGGGAACAGAATATGTGTAGACGGAATCCGTAAAGTGTCTTATAATCCGAATGCAATAGGAATGCAAAAGGTGAAAATAGAGCATGCCCAAGGTTTTGTAATGATTAACCCTGATAAGCCTTTGGAATTTGTAGAAGCATTGAGAGAAGTAGATCCAAATCTGTCTGTTGAAGGCTTTGAACAGATAAAAACTAATTAACCCAAAATAAATACCATGAAATATCAAATTGCAATCATCGGTGGAGGTCCCGCAGTATACTGCTGCCGAAGCTGCCGGAAAGGCAGGACTGAGTGTTGTATTGTTCGAAAAAAGAAGTTTGGGCGGTGTATGCCTGAATGAGGGATGTATTCCTACCAAAACCTTGCTTTATTCGGCTAAAGTATATGATTATGCGAAACATGCTTCAAAGTATGCCGTGAATGTGCCTGAAGCTTCTTTTGATTTAGGAAAATTGTGGCGCGTAAATCAAAGGTGGTTCGTAAACTGGTACTGGGTATCAAGGCAAAACTGACTGCGCATCAGGTAAATATAGTAACGGGAGAAGCTGTAATTGTAGATAAGAATACCATCCAATGTGGTGGGGAAACCTATGAATGTGAGAATTTGCTGCTGTGTACCGGCAGTGAAACATTTATTCCTCCTATTCCGGGAGTGGAAAATGTGGATTACTGGACGCACCGTGATGCACTGGATAATAAAGAAGTACCTGCTTCATTGACTATTGTCGGCGGTGGAGTGATCGGTATGGAATTTGCTTCTTTCTTTACCAGTTTGGGAGTACAGGTGACAGTTGTCGAAATGTTGGATGAGATCCTGGGTGGCATGGATAAAGAGCTGTCGGCTATGCTCCGGCTGAATATGCCAAAAAAGGAATCAAGTTCCTGCTCAGTACGAAAGTAGTAGGGGTGTCCAAAGAGGAAACCGGTATTACTGTGTCATATGAAAATGCAGATGGAACAGGAACTGTTACAGCTGATAAGTTATTGATGAGTGTGGGCCGTCGTCCGGTGACAAAAGGTTTCGGATTGGAAAATCTGAATTTGGAATGGACGGAGCGCAGATGCATCAAAGTAGATGAACATTTGCAATCTTCTGTCCCCGGTGTCTATGTATGCGGTGATTTGAACGGAGTCTCTTTGTTGGCACATACCGCCGTGCGTGAAGCGGAAGTGGCTGTCCATCATATTACAGGTAAGGAAGATGCGATGAGTTATCGTGCCATACCGGGTGTGGTCTATACAAATCCCGAGATTGCCGGGGTAGGTATGAGCGAGGAAGCTTTGCAGGCCGCAGGTATTCCTTATCGAGCCGTTAAGTTGCCGATGGCTTACTCCGGGCGTTTTGTAGCGAGAATGAAGGAGTGAACGGCGTCTGCAAAGTTTTGACAGCCGAAGACGGTACTGTATTGGGAGCGCACATGTTGGGTAATCCTGCTTCCGAGCTGATTGTATTGGCAGGTATGGCTATTGAGGATGGTAAGACCATAGAGGATTGGAAACGATATGTATTTCCTCATCCTACTGTGGGTGAGATATTCAGGGAACTATAATGAAACGAGTTTTATTTTTCTTTTTACTGATTTTATCTATTCACTTCATAAACGCCCAGCCGCTATCTCAGCGGCTGGACGCTTTACTGCATGAAGAAGTTCTGAAAACATCCGAAGTGGGTATTGCTGTATTCGATTTGACCGCCGGAGAATCCGTTTACCGTTACCAAGACGATAAACTGTACCGGCCTGCTTCTGTTGAGAAAATAATCACTTCGGTTACCGCCTTGGTACAACTGGGAGCAGATTATACCATGGATACCAGTCTTCGTTATCGTGGAAAAATAGAAAATGACACGTTGAAAGGCAGCTTGTATCTGATAGGCGGTTTTGATCCGGAATTTATGGACGAGGATCTGGACCGTCTGGTAGATGCATTGGTAAGTAAAGGCATCCGTTATGTGACAGATACCCTTGCAGCGGATGTTTCCATGACAGACTCGGTTTATTGGGGTTCCGGTTGGTGTTGGGACGATACTCCTTATTCCTTCCAGCCCTATCTTTCCCCTCTCATGCTGAATAGGGGCTGCGTGGATGTATCGGTTTCTCCTGCTCAGAAAGACTCGTTGCCCAAAGTAGTTTGTACGCCGGTTTCCGATTATTATCAGGTTCATAATCACGGGGTGAGCCGTAATCCGCAAGCCGGAAAGCTGAAAATCACTCGTAACTGGCTCAGCAATGGCAATATCATTACCGTTTCCGGGAATGTTTCTTATCCCTATACTGAGAAATTGAATGTATATACTTCCAAAGATTTCTTTTTTCATACCTTTGTCAGCCGTTTGCGCAGCAAAGGAATTGAAGCGCGAACCTGCACGTATGCCGATTGTCCTGTAACGGCCGACAGTATAGTTACGCTTTATACCGTCCGAAGACCACTCAAGGAAGTGTTGGAAAGAGCTTTGAAGAAAAGTGATAACCTGTGTGCCGAATCAATGTTTTATCATTTGGCTGCCAAGCGTTCTCTGCATAAACGGGTGACAGGAGAAGATGGAACCGATGCCATTCACGCCTTTATGAAAACAGCTTTAGGGTTTAATCCGGAGAACTATAAGATAGCGGACGGTAGCGGTGTTTCCGTTTATAATTATATCTCTCCACGTTTACTATTGGAGTATTTGAAGTATGCCTATTATCATCGGGAAGTTTTTCTTCCTTTCTATGAGTCTCTGCCCATAGCAGGAGTGGACGGTACTTTACAAAATCGGATGAAACAGACCAAGGCTCGGGGAAATGTGCATGCAAAAACCGGTTCTGTAACCGGGGTCAGTTCACTGGCAGGGTATGTAAAAGCTGCTAATGGACATCAATTGGCCTTTGTTATCATTAACCAAAACGTACTGAAATTAAGCCGGGCGCGTGCGTTTCAAGATAAGTTTTGTGATATTTTATCTCGTTGATTTTGAGTTTTTGAGTGTTCTGAAACGTATTAAGTAGCAGATTTTGCATATAATAGGACAAAATTTATACCTATTCTGAACGATTTTTGCAGCATCGAAACAAGATTGTTTCGTAACTTTGCCCAAGTCGAAATAATTCGGAATACTATAAAAACATAAAATAGCTGCTTATGAAGACAAATTATGAAATCCGTTATGCCGCGCATCCCGAAGATGCCAAAAGCTATGGCACTCAAAGGATACGACGGGATTTCTTAATAGAAAAAGTATTTTCGGACAATGAGGTGAACATGGTTTACTCCATGTATGACCGCATGGTTGTAGGAGGAGCCAAACCGGTGGGAGAGATATTAAAACTGGAGGCCATTGATCCGCTGAAAGCATCTTACTTTCTTTCCCGACGTGAAATGGGTATTTTTAATGTGGGCGGTCCCGGTGTGGTCAAAGCTGGAAATGCCGTGTTCGAACTGGATTATAAAGAAGCGCTTTATCTGGGTTCGGGAGACCGGGAAGTGACTTTTGAAAGTAAAGATGCCGGAAATCCTGCCAAATTCTATTTTAACTCTGTTACCGCTCATCGTAACTATCCCGATAAAAAAGTGACCAAGGCAGATGCCATCGTTGCTGAAATGGGTTCACTGGAAGGTTCCAACCATCGTTGCATCAACAAGATGCTGGTAAGTCAGGTATTGCCTACCTGCCAGTTGCAGATGGGGATGACCGAACTGAAACCGGGAAGTGTGTGGAATACCATGCCGGCACACGTGCACAGCCGTCGTATGGAAGCTTATTTTTATTTTGAAGTGCCTGATGAACACGCTGTTTGTCATTTTATGGGAGAAGTGGATGAAACACGTCATATATGGATGAAAGGCGATCAGGCAGTCTTGTCTCCCGAATGGTCTATTCATAGTGCGGCGGCAACACACAATTATACCTTTATTTGGGGTATGGGTGGAGAGAATTTGGATTATGGTGATCAAGACTTCTCATTGATTACAGACTTGAAATAAATAATATAACTTCATTAATTTAATAATATAAGTATCATGAATCAGTATTTGAATTTTTCTTTGGAAGGTAAAGTCGCCCTTGTAACAGGCGCTTCTTATGGTATCGGTTTTGCTATTGCATCTGCTTTTGCAGAACAAGGTGCAACCATCTGTTTCAACGACATCAATCAGGAATTGGTGGATAAAGGTTTGGCTTCTTACGCTGAAAAAGGAATTAAAGCACACGGATATGTATGTGATGTTACTGACGAGCCTGCCGTACAGGCTATGGTTGCCACTATCGCAAAGGAAGTAGGTACAATTGATATTCTTGTAAACAATGCCGGTATTATCCGTCGCGTTCCGATGCACGAAATGGAAGCTGCCGATTTCCGCCGTGTTATTGATATTGACTTGAATGCTCCGTTCATTGTTTCTAAAGCAGTTTTGCCTGCGATGATGGAAAAAGGACATGGTAAAATCATCAATATCTGCTCTATGATGTCTGAGTTAGGTCGTGAAACCGTTTCTGCATACGCTGCCGCTAAAGGTGGTTTGAAGATGTTGACTCGTAACATCTGTTCTGAATACGGAGAATACAATATTCAGTGTAATGGTATCGGTCCGGGCTATATCGCTACTCCGCAGACTGCTCCGTTACGTGAAATCCAGCCCGATGGAAGCCGTCATCCGTTTGATACATTCATCTGTGCCAAGACTCCGGCCGGCCGCTGGTTGGATCCGCAGGAATTGACTGGTCCTGCTGTATTCCTTGCATCCGAAGCATCTAATGCCGTCAATGGCCATATTCTCTATGTAGATGGCGGTATTCTGGCCTACATTGGTAAACAGCCTAAATAATTAGTAGATATAAATAGGAAGAATCTGCTTGTGTCTTTGTTGATACTTGCAGATTCTTTGTATTTTTGTCTTTCAGTTCGACAAACAATAAATAGTATGAGAAAAATCTTTTTAGCAGTCGCAACGGCGTTAGCTATGTTTTCCTGTTCGCAAAAGGAGCCGGTGACTGTCACTATAACCAATCCGCTTTCTATTGATAGGAATGGAGAAATGGTGGAAATCTCTATGGCTGAAATAACAGGCAAACTACAATTACCCGATACGGCACAAGTTATCGTATTGGACGAGAACGGGCTTGAAGTACCTTATCAGATAACATACGATGATATGCTTATCTTTCCTGTTTCGGTGAAAGGGGGAGCTTCGGTTACTTATACAATTGCAGAAGGAACTCCACAGCCGGTGGATGTGGTTGCTTGTGGGCGTCAATATCCCGAGCGTCTGGATGATGTGGCATGGGAAAACGATCGCGCCGCTTATCGTGCATACGGTCCTGCTTTGCAGGAGAAGGGCGAGCGTGCCTTTGGTTATGACATCTGGACCAAGAATGTACCGAACCGGTGGTGGAAGATCGTTATGACGGTGATTTGAATCAAGGAATCTCTTATCACATAGATCATGGAAACGGAATGGATTGTTATGCGGTGGGTCCGACTCTGGGTGGCGGGACAGCAGCTTTATTCCCCGATAGTACCATTGTTTATCCCTATTGTTACAAGGATTGTGAAGTCTTGGATAACGGTCCGCTTCGATTCACCACCAAGTTAGTTTATAATCCGTTGGTTGTAAAAGGAGATTCAAATGTGATAGAAACGCGTATCATTTCTTTGGACAAGGGATCGCAGTTGAACAAGACTGTGGTTTCTTTTGATAATTTGCAGGAAACAACTCCGGTGGTGACCGGCATTGTATTGCACAAACAGAATCCTACGGGGTATAGTTTTGATGCAAATGCAGGTTATATAGCCTATGCGGACTCTACAGAGAATGCAGCCAATAACAATGGAGTGATTTATATAGGTGCTGTATTTCCGGCTAATATAAAAGGAGCGCTGCCCCAAATGTTCTCCGAAAAAGAGCAGAAAGAACGTGGAGGTGCTTTAGGTCATGTGTTGTCGGTCAGTGATTATGAACCGGGTTCCGAGTATATTTATTATTGGGGATCAGGCTGGAGCAAATATGGTTTCGAAGCCGATACCGATTGGAACAAATATTTGGAAGAATACGCTCAGAAGGTACGTAATCCCTTGGTGGTCCATGTACCATAGAATGGTGATATAAGAATAATAAAAGTTATCCGAGGAGCACATGCTCTTCGGGTAACTTTTTTTCATGGGATGTTAAAGTGTTAATTCTCTCGTCTTAAACATCTTTTTCCGGTTCCTTTTGTTTCATTGCAATATAAGAAATTAAACTAGTTATTTATTTGTTAATAGAAAATGCAATGGACAATAAACCTAAACCTTTACAACATGGGCGGCAGGGATTGAGGACTTTTAGTGCTTTAGTCTGTCTGCTGTTGATGACTACGTCGCTGTTTGCTCAGGAGAAGACAGTGACCGGAACGGTAACCGATTCGACCAATGAACCTCTGATTGGAGCATCCGTAGTGATTCAAGGTACTTCCAATGGTACGATTACCGACATAGATGGGAAGTACAGTATTACCGCCTCACCCGACAATGTACTGGAATTCTCGTACGTGGGAATGGTGAAGCAAGATGTGAAAGTAGGCAGCCAGCATGTGATAAATGTACAGCTGAAAGAGGACTCACAAATGCTGGCTGAAACAGTAGTGATAGGTTACGGTAGTGCGAAGAAGCGTGACTTGACCGGCTCTATCACGAATATCAAGGGAGCCGAAATCGCTAATAAACCTTCTACAAATCCCTTGTCTTCCTTGCAGGGAAAGGTAGCCGGTGTGCAGATTATCAACTCGGGACAAGCAGGCTCGGACCCCGAAATCCGTGTACGTGGAACGAACTCCATTAACGGATACAAACCTCTTTACATTGTCGACGGCTTGTTCAATGATAACATTAACTTTCTGAATCCCGAGGATATTGAGTCTATGGAAGTGTTGAAAGACCCGTCTTCATTGGCTATTTTCGGTGTGCGTGGAGCTAATGGGGTTATCATTATCACTACAAAGAAGGCTAAGGAGGGGCAGACTTTGGTGAATATCAACACCTCATTCGGCTGGAAACATGTGGTGGACAGAATCAAGATGGTGAATGCTTCTCAGTTCAAAGAATTGTATAGTGAGCAGCTTGTTAATGAAAAGAATCCCGCTTTTGATTTTTCCGGCTGGAATGCTGATACCGATTGGCAGGATGAAGTGCTTCAGAATGGCTTCATTACCAATAATAATATCAGTGTGACAGGAGCTTCTGAAAAACATAGTTTTTATCTGGGGATGGGATACTCATACGAACAAGGAAATATAAAGCACGAGAAGTTCAGCAAAATCACCTTGAATGCCAGCAATGAGTATAAGATAACCGATAAGATAAAGGTCGGGTTTCAGTTTAACGGAGCACGTATGCTGCCTGCTGATAGTAAATCAGTTCTGAATGCTGTCCGTACCACTCCTATAGCTCCTGTATTCAATGAAGAATATCAGTTGTATGCGGCGTTGCCGGAGTTTCAGAAAGCACAGATGATGAATCCGATGGTGGATGTGGATTTAAAAGCCAACACCACTCGCGCAGAGAATTATCGTGCATCAGGTAACATTTATGGAGAGGTGGATTTTCTGGAACATTTTAATTTCAGGGCTGTGTTCTCTATGGATTACGGCTCGAATAACGGGCGTACCTATCAGCGATTATCAAGGTATATGATAACACAGTGAAAGGAAATGTGGCTACACTGGGAACGGGTAAGACTGAAGTGAGCCAGTTCAAGGAAAATGAAACGAAGGTGCAAAGTGATTATGTGCTGACTTATACAAATAGTTTTGGCGACCATAATCTGACGGCAACCGCCGGTTTCACTACTTATTACAATTCTCTCAGCCGTCTGGATGCCGCCCGTGGGCAAGGTATTGGATTGGTTATTCCCGATAATCCCGATAAATGGTTCGTCAGTATTGGTGATTTGGCCACAGCTACCAATGGAAGTACACAGTGGGAACGTACTACTGTTTCTTTTCTGGGGCGTGTGATTTATAATTACAAAGGAAAATATTTGTTCAACGGATCTTTCCGTCGGGACGGTTCTTCGGCTTTTTCGTATACGGGCAACCAATGGCAGAACTTTTACTCGGCAGGTGCCGGATGGCTGATGACCGAAGAAGAGTTTATGAAAGACATTTCTTGGTTGGATATGTTGAAGTTGAAAGGTTCCTGGGGTACGTTGGGCAATCAGAATCTGGATACTGCTTATCCGGCTGAGCCGTTGCTTGAAAATGCTTTTGGAGCTGTGTTTGGCAATCCGTCCACCATCTATCCGGCTATCAGTGGCCTATTTGCCTAATGCGAACCTTAGATGGGAAAAAGTGGAAGCTTGGGAAGCAGGCTTTGAATCGAATATGTTTCGCAACCGCCTGCATGTGGAAGGAGTTTATTATAAAAAGAATACGAAGGACTTGCTGGCAAAGGTTCCCGGACTTTCCGGAACCATTCCCGGAATAGGAAATCTGGGACAGATAGAGAATAAAGGGGTGGAATTGTCTGCACTTGGCGGGATCAGATTGGCGATTGGGGGTATAATGTGGGAGTCAACCTGACTACTATCAAGAATAAGGTGAAGAGTCTGGTACAAGACGGCTATTCCATTATTGCCGGAGACAAGAGCCAGAGCTATACTATGGCGGGTTATCCCATCGGTTTCTTCTATGGATATAAGGTAGATGGTGTTTATCAGTCACAGGCCGATATTGATGCTTCGCCCAAGAATACATTGGCTACAGTGACTCCCGGTGATTTGAAGTTCGCCGATGTGAATGGGGATGGTGAGATTACACCGGCAGACCGTACTTTGATTGGTGATCCTACTCCGGATGTTACCTATGGAATCTCATTAGGTGTTTCCTATAAAGGTTGGGAACTGGGTATTGACATGATGGGACAGGGCGGTAATCAGATTTACCGTACTTGGGACAATTACAATTGGGCGCAGTTCAACTATATGGAGCAGCGTCTGGACCGTTGGCACGGCGAAGGTACATCCAATACACAACCTGTCCTAAATACCGGTCATGCCATTAACTTTGAAAATTCGGAGTATTATGTAGAAGACGGCAGTTTCTTCCGTATACGTAACCTGCAATTGGGCTATACTTTTGATAAGGCCCTGATATCCAAAATCGGTTTGAAGGCTTTGAAAGCCTATTTCAATATTCAGAACCTGAAAACTTGGAAACATAATACCGGCTACACCCCTGAGTTTGGTGGTTCTGCCATTGCTTTGGTGTGGATAATGGAAGTTATCCGGTACCTGCGATTTATACATTTGGACTCAATATTACATTTTGATTGATTATGAAACGAAGTAAATATATACTATACATTTGGGCGATTGGAGGAATCCTGGCCTTTACCGGTTGTAATGATTTCCTTGACCGCAGTCTCAAGGTCAGTTCACGGAGGATGATAATCCCGGTGCATTGGCAGAAGGAAAGATATTCAACATCTATACCATGATGCGTAATTTCAATATTACTGCAGGAACTCCCGCATTCGCTATTCATTGTTTCCGTTCCGAAGATTCGGAGAAAGGAAGTATTTCCAGCGACGGGTCGGAACAGGCGGCAATGTATGATGATTTTCAGTACAATGCCAGCAATGGGTTGATAAAGGCCTATTGGAGTCAGAATTATGCGATTATTTATCAATGCAATGAGGTGGTGGATGCCATTGAGACCGGTCATCTGACAGAAGAGAATGACCTCTATAATAAAGGAGAAGCGTTATTTTTCCGTGCCTACTGTTACTTTAATTTAGTGCGAGCCTTCGGGGAGGTTCCATTGGTTACCTTTAAGGTAAATGAAGCTTCGGAGGCTAATGTACCCAAAACAACGGTAGACAAAATTTATGAACAGATAGACAAGGACTTGAAAGATGCGGAAGATTTGCTTCCCGAACAGTGGCCGGCTGCTATTTGGGACGTCTGACGTGGGGAGCTGCCCGTTCCCTGCATGCCCGTACCTATATGATGCGCAATGATTGGCAGAATATGTACAAAGCAGCCTCGGATGTAATGGGAAAAGGAATTTATAATCTGGATACCCCTTACGATAAGATTTTTACTGACGAGGGAGAGAACAGCGGTGGTTCGGTGTTTGAGTTGCAGTGCTTGTCTACGGCCGCCTTGCCGCAAAGTGATAAGATAGGAAGCCAATTCTGTGAAGTACAGGGGATTCGTGGTTCCGGAAAATGGGATTTGGGTTGGGGATGGCACATGGCTACCGAACTGATGGCGGAAGCTTTTGAGCCTGGTGACCCCCGTAAGGATGCCACCTTGCTTTATTTCCGTAAGAGTGATTCCGACCCTGTTACTCCGGAGAATACCAATACACCATACGGAGAGTCCCCGGTGTCGCAGGCAGAAGGTGCTTACTTCAACAAGAAAGCCTATACCAATCCGGCATTGCGCCAGGAGTTTACCAATAAAGGCTTTTGGGTGAATATCCGGCTGATCCGCTACTCGGATGTCGTTTTAATGGCAGCGGAGTCAGCAAACGAGTTAGGTAATACTTCGGAAGCGCAAAAGGATTTGGAGATGGTGCGTGCCCGTGCGCGTGGCGGTAATCCGGATATACTACCTGAAATTACTTCTTTGGACCAATCGGTATTGCGTGAAGCAATCCGACACGAGCGTAGGGTGGAATTAGGACTGGAATTCGACCGTTTCTATGATTTGGTACGTTGGGGAATCGCCGAGCAAGTTCTTCATGCGGCAGGTAAGTTGAATTATCAACCGAAGAATGCACTTTTGCCTATACCGCAGGATGAAATAGATAAGTCGAAAGGAGTGCTGAAACAGAATCCTGATTATTTATAATTATTCAATATGTCAATAGGCTTATGAGTACATTGACACATTAGCACATTATTTAAGATGATGAATAGAATATTTCAAAGAATGAAGCAAGTGGCTCCCATGCTGCTATTTGCCACCCTGAGTGTGCATGCGCAGAAATCACCTCAGGATATGAATCGTTTCATTGATAATTTGATGAAAAAGATGACCTTGGAAGAAAAGATAGGCCAGTTGAACTTGCCCGTTACCGGTGAAATCACTACGGGACAGGCAAAGAGCAGCGATATCTCAGCCGTATAAAACGGGGTGAAGTAGGAGGACTGTTTAACTTGAAAGGAGTTGCCCGTATCAAGGATGTGCAGGAACTGGCTGTGAAAGAGAGCCGTCTGGGGATACCTCTACTGTTTGGTATGGATGTGATTCATGGTTATGAAACGATTTTCCCCATCCCTTTAGGCTTGTCATGTACCTGGGATATGAAAGCCATTGAGGAATCGGCCCGTATTGCGGCCATTGAGGCCAGTGCGGATGGTATCTCCTGGACTTTCAGTCCGATGGTAGATGTCAGCCGGGATCCCCGTTGGGGACGTGTTTCGGAAGGGAGTGGGGAAGACCCGTTCCTGGGTGCTGAGATAGCTAAAGCATGGTGCGTGGCTATCAAGGCGGCCAGATGAAACGCAATGATGAGATAATGGCTTGTGTCAAGCATTTCGCCTTGTATGGAGCTTCCGAGGCCGGACGCGATTATAACACGGTGGATATGAGCCGTCAACGCATGTTCAATGAGTACATGCTCCCCTATCAGGCAGCTGTTGATGCCGGAGTGGGTAGTGTGATGGCTTCCTTTAATGAAGTGGATGGCATTCCGGCTACAGCCAGTAAATGGTTGATGACTGATGTGCTGCGTAACCAGTGGGGCTTTCAGGCTTTGTGGTGACGGACTATACCGGAATCTATGAAATGATAGACCATGGAATCGGTGATTTGCAAACCGTAGCTGCCCGTGCTGTCAATGCCGGAGTAGATATGGACATGGTGAGCGATGCTTTTGTAGGAACATTGAAACAGTCGGTGCAGGAAGGAAAGGTATCCATGCAGACCATTGATACTGCCTGTCGTCTTATTCTGGAGGCAAAGTATAAATTAGGGTTATTTGCCAATCCTTATAAATATTGTGATCTGAAACGTCCCGCACGTGATATCTTCACTCCGGAACACCGTGCCGTAGCCCGCCGCATTGCCGGAGAAAGCTTTGTCTTGCTGAAAAACGAACCTTCTACCGATAGGGCAGGATCGAATCCGTCCGGAAGCACAGTGCAACCTGTACTTCCTTTGAAGATGCAGGGTAATATTGCCGTAATAGGCCCGTTGGCAGATACTCGTACCAATATGCCCGGAACTTGGAGCGTGGCCGCTATACTGGATAAATCCCCTTCACTGATAGAAGGTTTGAAAGAGATGACTGCCGGAAAAGCTACCATTCATACGCTAAAGGCAGCAATCTGACCAGTGATGCCGCCTATGAAGAACGGGCGACTCTCTTCGGGCGCAGCCTTCATCGGGATGCCCGTACCGATGCCCAACTGTTGCAAGAAGCATTGACGGTAGCTCAGAAAGCCGATGTCATAGTAGCTGCTTTGGGCGAATCTTCAGAAATGAGCGGTGAAAGCAGCAGCCGTACTTCACTGGATATCCCCGATGTACAACGTACTTTGTTGAAGGAACTGCTAAAAACTGGAAAACCTGTAGTCTTGGTACTTTTCACCGGACGTCCGCTGACGTTGGAGTGGGAACAGGCTCATGTTCCTGCGATTCTGAACGTATGGTTTGGAGGTAGCGAAGCTGCTTATGCTATTGGTGACGTACTTTTTGGCGCTATTAATCCAAGTGGAAAACTGACTATGACTTTCCCGAAGAATGTGGGGCAGATTCCTTTGTATTACGCCCACAAGAATACCGGACGTCCGCTGCACGAAGGGAAATGGTTTGAGAAATTCCGTAGCAACTATCTGGACGTGGACAACGAACCGCTTTATCCATTCGGTTATGGGCTTTCATACACTACTTTCAATTATGGAGATATTACGTTGGACCGTACTTCAATGCCTATGGACGGAAGTCTGACAGCTAAAGTGATACTGACAAATACAGGAAGCAGGATGGTGCGGAAGTAGTGCAGTTGTATATCCGTGACAAGGTAGCTGAAAGTACCCGTCCTGTAAAAGAACTGAAAGGTTTCCAAAAAGTATTCCTGAAAGCAGGTGAATCCCGTGAGATAACCTTCAAGATTACTCCCGATTTATTGAAATATTATAATTACGAGTTACAATACGTGGCCGAACCCGGAGCTTTCGATTTGATGATTGGTACGGACAGCCAGCATGTGAAAACAGCAACATTTGTGCTGCACTAACCTAAACCTGTGAAAAAATGAAAAGAATTCCCTTATGTGCAGCGGTGTTGCTGCTTTTCTCATTGCTGGCTTGTAAAAACAAGCCGGCAGCTTCTTCTGACAAGCGTCCGGCATCGGCGTCCGACACGCTTTCCGATGATGCTTTGATGGATACTGTCCAGCGTCGTACTTTCCAATATTTCTGGGAGGGGGGCGAACCTTATAGCGGTATGGCTCGTGAGCGTTATCATATAGATAATGTATATCCCGCAGGAGGGCCCGAGGTGGTAACCTCGGGAGGAAGTGGTTTTGGCATCATGGCTATTCTGTCCGGTATAGACCGGGGCTATGTGAGCCGGCAGGAAGGGCTCGAAAGAATGGACAAGATTGTGACTTTCCTTGAGAAAGCCGACCGTTTTCATGGGGCTTATCCTCACTGGTGGAATGGTGAAACAGGCAAAGTATTGCCTTTCGGTTCCAAAGATAATGGCGGTGACCTGGTGGAAACTGCTTTTTTGATGCAAGGCTTGCTGGCTGTGCATCAATATTATGTAAATGGCACTTCGGATGAAAAAGAGTTGGCGGCACGTATTGATAAATTGTGGCGTGAGGTAGACTGGAACTTTTACCGTCAGAACGGGCAAAATGTGCTTTATTGGCATTGGAGCCCCACAGATGGCTGGGCCATGAACTTTCCGGTGCATGGATACAATGAATGTATGATTATGTATATTCTGGCTGCTGCTTCTCCTACTCATGGGATACCTGCCACGGTTTATAATGAGGCTGGGCACAGAATGGACAGATTGTTTCTCCTCATACGGTAGAGGGGATTAAATTACATCTTCGTTATCAGGGTACGGAAGCAGGACCGTTGTTCTGGGCGCAATATTCTTTTCTGGGCATGAATCCCAATGGTTTGCAGGATAAATATTGTCCCAGTTATTTCAATGAAATGCGTAATCTTACCTTGGTCAACCGTGCCTACTGCATCCGTAATCCCAAGCATTATACCGCTTTGGCCCGGATTGTTGGGGATTGACTGCCAGTTATTCGGTAAACGGTTATGCGGCACACGCTCCTAATGAGAGGGAGGATTTGGGAGTGATTTCTCCGACTGCCGCTTTATCCTCTATTGTCTATACTCCTGAATATTCTTTGCAGGTAATGCGTCATCTGTATGGAATGGGTGAGAAAGTATTCGGCCCGTATGGCTTTTATGATGCTTTCAGTGAAACGGATAACTGGTATCCGAAACGTTATCTGGCTATTGACCAGGGCCCTATAGCAGTGATGATAGAGAATTATCGTTCGGGATTGTTATGGAAACTGTTTATGAGCATCCCGATGTACAGAATGGGTTGAATAAACTGGGATTTACATATACTAAGTAAATAACTCAAGGTATTTGGCCTTATCAATCAAATACCTTGAACTCATAGCCTTGTTCCAGCAGCCATTCTATGGCCCGGGGCAAGGCATATTTCATGTTTTTCTCTGCCTTGATGGAATCATGGAAAGTAATGATGGAACCATTCCGCACATAATGTTTTACTTTCCTCAGTACCTGCTTCCCATTCAGCTTGTTGCTATAGTCACGGGTTACTAAGTCCCACATCACTATTTGATACTTATGGCGCAGCACCATGTACTGCATCCAGCGCATGTGCCATGTGGCGGACGGAACAGGTTGGTATGGATCAGTTCGTTTGCTTTGTCCGTATTGGCCAGATAATTCTTGCTTCGGTATTCGAATCCCCGGATATGGTTAAAAGTATGATTTCCCAAACGATGTCCTCGTTCTACAATCATCTGGAATTCCTTGGGATGCTTGCGCACATTGTCGCCCACCAAAAAGAAGGTAGCCTTAATATTGTACTTGTCTAATAAATCGAGTACCCACGGTGTGATCTCGGGAATCGGCCCGTCATCGAAAGTCAGATAGACCGCTTTTTCATTCTTGTCCATTCGCCAGAAGGCGCGTGGATAAAGCCAGCGGAGTATCAGCGGGGGTTGTTCTATAAACATGAATGTGTGTGCTTTTGTTGGTTATACAAATATAAAGGTGTGGATTCACCGCAGAATCCACACCTTTTATTTACTTTCTGCCTGCTCCGCCGCCTACACGTTTGTTGAACACCTCATAGAGCTCTTCAAACTTCTTGGCATAGTGGCTTGCCATATCCGATTTATTCTGTTGTTCGCCTTCACCTTGTACACCGCCGGCAGCATTTGCGCGGGCAAGGCTCTTGTTAATCTCATCCAGAATATAGAAATTGCGCAGACAGTCCTCGTATGAACCTTGCAGACGTTGGTCATTCAGACTCAGGTACCAGGTGATGTATTCCACCGATTTGTTTGCCAAATCATTCAGAATAGCCTCACCTTTCTCTTTTTCACCTAACGCCAGATAATCATCGGCATTTCTTTGGAACTGCTCATGATGTAATCGTGGGGCACGGTAGTGCTTGGGATTACTTCCGAACAGTAGTCAAGGGCTTTCAACGCCTTGTCTTTCTTGCCTTCTTTTATCAACTGAGTAGCCAGCTGTATAAACATACGGCGGTGAGTCTGGCACATACGCATCACAGTCTCGTCGATATAGATATCCGGGTTGTCAATTCCTCCGAACTTGAACTTGTTCATCAGGTTGTCGTACATTTTCTCGCTGTCGATGCGTGCGTTCAGCTGGGTGGTGTTGAACGGAGTGATGCGGTAGCAAGACCTTCCTGCATGAAGTTGTTGCCTAAATTCAGATGATTGTCGCTACCCACCGTAATAGCCATGTACAACGGACGTTCCAGTTGGTATTTGCCAGCATCTCAAGCATCATCAGCTCGCTCTTGTACAGCATACGTTTGCCTTTCAGGGAGATACTCATATAATCGGGGATTTCACCATGCAGGGAGTCGGGAATCATCATGCCCGAGCGTTTCACAGCCTCCTTGTCCAGCTTGATAACGATGCTGTCCGTCGGTATCAGCTGTAAACCTTCTTTGGGTGAGCGTACCCAGTATTTCAGAATATTTTTCAATTCATACGGGTTGTCTCCGAATTCCTTGGCGGCTTCTTCCGGATTCTGCTTGTAGAAGTTATTGATGCTTTCCATCACTTCCGGTCGTACAGCCACTCCTTCATTATGCCCCTGTACATATTCCAGACGGCTCCATTCGATAGGTACTGCCGGAGAGTCGTATGCCTGACGCTTCATTTGGTCGATGTACCAGTCCGTTTGCAGGTAACTCAGGTTACATACACGTACATCGGTGCGGAAACCTTCCGTTTCCTGGTTGTACCACAAGGGGAAAGTATCGTTGTCACCATTGGTAAAGATAATCGGGTTACCTTCTTCTTGTACGGTGCTCAGGTAGTTTTGTCCGAAGTCGCGTGCCACATAACGGTTGCTGCGGTCGTGGTCGTCCCAGGTCTGGCTCACCATCTGGATGGGTACGAACAGACAAACTACAGTTGCAATGACGGAAGCTGGTTTCTCACCCAGTTTGCCTTGCAGCCATTGGGCAATACCCGCCACACCCATGCCTATCCAGATGGCAAATGCATAGAATGAACCTGCGTATGCATAGTCACGTTCGCGGGGCTGCATCGGTGTCTGGTTCAAATAAAGTACGATGGCCAGACCAGTCATGAAGAATAGGAAGAATACGATCCAGAATTGCTGGATACCTACTGGTTCTTCTATTTCTTCCCCATTGGGAGTCGTGATACGTCTTGTCTTGTAAGCCTGCCAGAACAGACCGATAAGTCCCAGAATCAACGGCAGGCAATAGAATACATTGTGTCCTTTGTTGTTTTTCAGGTCGGAGGGGAGCAGGCTTTGGTCGCCCACCAGGAACTTGTCCACAAACGGTATTCCGGTAATCCAGTTGCCATGTTCTATTTCACCTTGTCCCTGTATGTCATTCTGGCGTCCGGCAAAATTCCACATGAAATATCTCCAGTACATGTAGTTCAACTGGTAGATAAAGAAGAACTTGATGTTATCCCATTGGGTCGGGACTTTCACCATCACCATCTGTCCGCACTGGTCGTAAGGAACCTGCACGCCTTTGATGCCGCCCAGCCAGTCTTCGTAGGCCTGTGCGTGTGCGTCGCTGTACATGCGTGGGAAGAGCATATTTTGTGCATATTTGTAATCGGTCTTATGACGCACTATTTCGTAGCTGTCTTTTTCATCGGGAGTCGCTTTCTCCTTCCGTTGATACACGGGAGCGCCTTCCGTCACATCATATACACATCCTCCGTCCACTTCTTTCAGTGCCGGTTTAGAGGCGTATGTCTGTCCGTAGAACAAAGGACGGGTTCCATATTGCTCACGGCCCAAGTATTCGCCTAAAGTGAAGATGTCTTCCGGAGAATTCTGGTCCATCGGAGTATTGGCGGTAGAACGAATCACAATCAATGCGTACGAGGAGTATCCTACCATAATCATCATGATGCACAGCAAAGAGGTATTTAAAGTACGTGCGCTAATCTGATATTTCTTGTTCAAATCAGCAAACAGATAAACGCCCAAGATTCCTAGTATGATAATGCCTATCAAGGCGCTGCTCCATCCGTAGCCATAGAAGGGGATGCCCAGCATGGCGATAGTTACCATGAAGGAGATATTCATGCGTTTGCGGCTCTTTTCCGTATAGCTTTCGTAAACACCCCAAATAATGGATGCGGCGAGTAGAATGATATATACAATCAGACCGCTGTTGAAAGGCATACCGAAACTGTTGACGAACAGCAGTTCGAACCATCCTCCCACTTTTACTACGCCCGGCACGATACCGTACAGCACTGCTGCAACCAACACCATGGAGCCTGTAAGTGCCAACAGACTGCCTTTGAGGTTAGCATCGGGATTCTTTTTATAATAGTACACCAGTACAATGGCCGGAATACACAATAAGTTCAGCAAGTGCACACCGATGGAAAGTCCGGTCAGGTAAGCAATCAAAACCAGCCAGCGGTCGCTGTGAGGCTCGTTGGCTACGGATTCCCATTTTAGAATCAACCAAAAGACTACTGCGGTGAAAAGACTGGAGTAAGCATATACCTCACCTTCTACGGCACTGAACCAGAAGGTGTCGCTCCATGTATAAGCCAAGGCTCCTACCAGTCCTGACCCCATTATGGTAATGAGTTTGCCTAAGGTCATCTCTTGATCATCGGGCATATCAGTTTTTTCACCAGATGGGTTATACTCCAGAAAAGGAATAGGATACAAGCCGCACTCATCAGAGCGCTCATGGTATTGACCATTCTGGCTACTTGACTGGGGTCGCTTGTAAATTGGCTGAATAAGTTGGCGGTAAGCATAAAGAAAGGTGCGCCGGGCGGGTGACCTACCTCTAATTTATATCCGGTAGTGATAAATTCCGGGCAATCCCAGAAACTGGCTGTCGGTTCTATAGTCATACAGTAAGTAAAAGCTGCGATGACAAAAGCGAACCAACCCACCAGGTTGTTGACTAATTTGTACTGTTTCATGAATATATTATTGTTTCGTTAACGTTCAATGGGCGCAAAGATACGAAAGAAAGTTGGAATAGGGGTACAATGGTCTGTTATTTAGTGTTATCCTTCGGGGATGCGGCAGAAAATGTTTCTTTCAGTCCTTAACGGAATTTCTATGTTTTATTGCTGGTTTGTATGCTGTGTTCTGAAATTTCAGTTTGTGCAGATGGAGGGAATCGTTGGATTCCTAACCTTTTTCTACTCTATGATTAAGCTTGATTAATGGCTAGGTTAAGGTCTTTTATACGGTAAACTAGTATAGACCGCTACAGTGGACTGTACAGTCTGCTATAGTGGTCCGTACGGTCTGTTGCAATGGACTGTACGGAGCACTGCCGCGACTGTAGAAGTCTGCCGTAAGAAAATGCTTAATGATAAGGTGGATAGAGCTTAACCTGTCGCATGAAAAGACTTAGGTCACGATAATCGGATTTATTCGTCGTGATGATGGCATTTCAAGATGCGGTGAGGGAAGTTTCCATGTCCTAACAGTTCGATGGGGCATCCGAAATGCTCTTCCAGCCATTCGGTGGGTACTTCCGTATCGGGATGATAATCCAGCGTTTCGTTGACGCACGCTATGGTTTTTACATTTTGCAGCACAGTGCCTATATCATGGCTTACCAGGATGATGGCCCGTTCCTTGTTGATTTCTTCCAGCAGGGAATAGAGTTTGGCTTCAAACCGTTTGTCAATGTAGGTATTGGGTTCGTCCAGAATGACAACCTCAGGATTTGAAACCAAGGCGCGTCCCAAGAGCGCGCGTTGCAGTTGTCCTCCGCTCAGTTCGCCGATGGCACGGCTTTCCAAACCTTCCAATCCCATGCGGGCAATAATCCGGTTCACTAGTTCGTGCTGTTCGGGAGTGTAGCGGTGGAACAGGGATTTCTGCTTGTTGAGCCCTGATAATACCACCTCGTACACCGAAATGGGGAATTTCTTGTCAATACTGTTGTATTGTGGTAAGTATCCCATGGCTATCTCGGGTATTTCTTTTCCATTTTTATAGAAACGGATTGTGCCTGAAATAGGCTTTAGTAATCCTAGTATGATTTTAATTAATGTGGTTTTTCCACCACCATTGGGACCTATTACACCTAGGAAGTCATGCTCATATACGGTGAGGTTGATATGGCTTAGCACTGTTTTCTCATCGTAAGAAGCGGAAATGTCTGTAAGTTGTATAATGGGATTCGTCATAAGGCTGTATTATTTGGCAAGTGCTTTTGCTACATTAATCATCTCTTCCTGCCATTCGTAACTTAGCGGATTGATGGGAACAACGGTAATCCCCAATTCATCTGCTATCAGTCTGGCATTGCGCGTATCGAATTCCTGCTGGACAAAAATAACCCGGGCATTGTCCCGGCGGCAGGTTTCTATCAATTCTTTCAGATGGGCGGGCGAGGGTTCTTTTCCTCTTTCTTCAATGCTGATTTGCTTCAATCCATAGTCCCGGGCAAAATAACTGAGTGCCGGATGATAGATGAGGAAAGTGGTGTCGGCATTCTGTAGCCGGTTACGAACTTCCGTGTCTGTCTGTGCGATAATTTGTTGCAGACTGTCCAAACGATGTTTGTAATAGGGCTCGTTTGCACTGTCCAGTTCGCTCAGGGCGGCGTAGATATTACGGGCGATTACTGAGGCATTGCGTGCGGAGTTCCATATATGAGGCTCTATCCCCCCTTCGTGATGATGGTCACCGTGGTTGTATCCTGCTTCCTGTATGACATCTATCCCTTTTGAAGTATCGAATATTTTCAGATGAGGGCATTCGTGGTCAGTTTATCCATCCAGGCTTGTTCAAAACCGATATAGCCTATGCGCAGGTAGGCGATACTCTTATCCAGATTGACCAGCTGCTGGGGGGTAGGGTCGTAGGTTTCGGGGCTGCTTCCTTTCGGAACCATGCTGACTACCTTGAATTTATCGCCTGCAATGGTTTCTGTGAAATAGCGCAAGGGCTCCAGGGTGACAGTCAGGGTCGGTTTTCTGGAAGTGGGCTGTTTACTGTCACAGGCGGTAAACAGGCACACTATCAGTGCCATGCAGCATGAACAAAGGATACTTTTACCGGGATGCAATTGGGAAAATATGTGATGTCTGGTTCTCATGAATGTTATCTTTTCTGTTTAACAACAACAAATATACGCAAATTGCTCATTAATCAGGTACAAATACTTCCCAAATTGCTCAATTGATAAGCAATTTCAGTTTGGTTAAGGCTTTTCATACGGTTGCTCTGTGGCTGTATGAGAAGCCTTAGTTTCAGGTAAGAGATTCTATATGGCATTCTATGTAGTCTTTATAGTTCTCTATAAATATGCGCTTTATATTTTGTGGGAAGTGTCTTATCGTTTGTCAATCTTTTTAAGAGGCCATATAAGGCTCTCGTATTCATGAAGACTAAGAATTGTAAAAAAATCCTTTCAATCTTTGTTTCATGTATTTATCTTACTATATGTTAAGGGAGGAAGTAGGGATTAGTTGTGGATGGTTGAAAATCAATAGGTTATTATATGTCTGGAAGATGAAAAAATATAAATCTCTTAGTAAGAGATCGACATTTCACGTGCAAAAATAAGGAAAGTTTTGATAACTAGTACACTTTTCGCGGAAAAAATATGGAATATTGTGAAAAAAAGTATTTCTTCTAGTTCTGCCAGCTCTGGTTTAACCTTGTATGTGTATAGTTAATGTTTTGATTTAAAGCTTGTTATCGTCTGTTTGTCGATCTCTTACTAAGAGATCTGCATAAAAAGCCAATAAGAACGAATAACGAGTTTAGATGGAATACCTGTTTCTGAGACGTAAAAAGACGAGCGGCACTTCTGTAAGGCAGAAGGCATTGCTCTATCGTGCCGCCGGTCGCGAGTGGACGGCGCGGTTCTCGTTACTGTCGGATGTTCGTCCGGCAGACAGCCTTATATATAAAGGTATATTGTATCAGTTGGAGATACGTCGGGCATTCCTTGATTCCTCTCTTTCGTTAAAGAAACTGAGTGTGATGCTCGAAACAAACCAGACTTACCTGAGCAATGCGGTGAACCGCTACTTCGGTTGTCACCTGAAGGAGTTGCTTAACCGCTACCGGGTGGAATACGCTAAGGAGTTGCTTCGCAACGGCGGTTGTCCGCTGGGTGAGGTTCCGTCACGGAGTGGCTTCGGCTCGAAGAGTCCTTTCTATCTGGCTTTCGTCCGTCAGACGGGTATGACACCGAAACGGTATGCGGCGCGCGAGAGGAATCTGGTAAACTTGGAAATAAAGAATGAAGTCCTTTTATAACAGTATATGTATAACCAATTTTTAGTTTTTTAAATTTATAAATTTAAATCTTTATTTATGAACAAAAAGTTTTTAAGTGCAGTTCTGTTCGGAGCCTTAATGGTTTCGTCAACAGGAACATTTGTGTCTTGTAAAGACTATGATGAGGACATTGACCGCATCGACAAGGAACTGGTCGATATCAAGTCGGCTCTTTCAGCTTTACAGGCAAAAGTTGATGCTGGTAAGTATGTTACCAACGTAGTGAAGAACGGTGACGGTATCACTGTAACCTGGAGTGACAACTCTACGAGTACCATTGAAACTATTAAAGGTGACAAGGGTGAAGACGGTAAGAATGGTACAGTTGTGACCATTATCGACGGTTACTGGGCATTTGACGGTGTGAAATCTGAATATCCTGCCAAAGGTGATAAGGGTGACAAAGGTGACCAAGGCGAACCGGGTGATGCTGCCGCTGCCGGACACGATGCCAAAGTGAACGAGGAAACTGGTTATTGGCAGGTATGGGATGCTGAAAAAGGTGCATACGTGGATACCGAATATATTGCCGGTGGTCTGAGAGTGGTTGAAGTTGCCGGTGGTTACAACTTTACTGTAACAGAAGCAAACGGTGAGCCGAAAACTATCTTTATTCCGGGTGGAGCTGCATTGTTAAGCATTATTCCTGAACTGAACGGACAAAACTATGCTCAAGATTTCGATATCTATTATGGTATATTGAATAATGACGTGGATTGGGCAGGACATAAAGCTGTAAACGGCAAAATGTTGAAAGGTATGTATCCTACTGCCGACCGCGACATCAAGATGCAAGTGAATCCCGCAGGTGCTGATGCTGACGCTTATGACTGGGCGTTTGTATCTACAGACAACACCACTCCTTGGGGATTGAATTTTGGTGCTCCCCAAGCATGGACCGGCAAAGCTACTACAGCTACCCGTGCTACATCGGCCAACGGTATGTGGTTACTGCCTCGTGACGTACAGAAATGGGATTTGGATGCAGCCGGAAGCCAGGGACGTCCTGACTATGCAGGCCAGTTCAAGGCTAATGATGGTGACAAGTACCTGTTTGCACTGAAAGCTACATCAAAAAATAATGGAGAAGTAGTAAAATCCCCGTTTGTATATACATTCAAAGCCAGCAATGTAAACGCAACTGAAAACATTTACATTAATGGCTTGACATTTGCTCCTTCAGGAAGCTCATTCTTGTATGGAAAGGAATATACTCCTTCCTTCGATATACTAGGATTTAGTTCTGACGGCTATGATCAATGGGCAGAAGACTCTGTATTGGTATACGACTACTATCTGGAAATAGACAAGAGTAAGATTACAGATGAATCCATCAGAAAATATGGTGTGGAGATTACTGAAGACGGTTATCGTTTCATCGCTAAGAAAGAAGCTGTAGTGAACAATACTATTCCGTTCATTTACAACTACATCTTGATAAACGGTCAGAAAGGTAAGACTTACTTCTCTGTCAACTTTAATGATGAGGCTGTGACTGTTCCTGACAAGTTCCTGGAAGATATCGTTGCGCCATTCAATGCTACGGTTATTGCCGATCAAACCAGATGGTATGGATGGAGTAAGACACTTGACTTGACAGAATTCTTCAATACTTTGGGAGATGCAGGCAAGATGAAATGGATTGATGCGATTGCACGCAGCATGGGTAATTCAACCGATCCACAAGAAATCAACAGAAGTGTATTCGATAAGAAATATGGTAGCAATGACCTTGACTTCAATGTAGAACTGACCGGTGGTGATCCTATCAACAACCAAGGTACTTGGGACCGTGTTGCATACAATGGTGCATTGCTGGACAAATACATTGAATTTGATTATGTAGACGCAACCGGCAAGTCTTGTCTGACCGGAAACATCCGTGATTTGGATAAGATTACCGCATTGAAGGTAACATTCAAGGTTGACAGTGAATTAGGAGGACATGTAACTGCTCCTTATTACACAACAGACGATCGTCAGTATAGTGGTGACAACACGAAGATTGCATTGCCTTTGGACAACGCGTTCCGTGTAGAAATCGCAACTCGTTATGATCAATACGAAGTGGCAAGAATGAACTTCTCATTCGAATTGCAGATGCCTACTAACTGCCCGATCAAACGTGAATCTGTAGCTAACCGTACGTCTGCTTGGTCTAAAGACAAAGACGGAAATGATGTATTGAAAGTATATGGTGAAAAACTGTTGGACCGCTATGATGCTGTTGCTGCTGATATGCGTGATGCATTCAAGGGAGTTTATAATTACCAGAATGGTGCTTACAATGCACAAGCAAATGTTGAAGCTAACTGGTATGAAGTATTGGTTCCGACTAACTCGTTCCAAATTATTGGTAAGACTAATGAAAGCTATGTAACTCTTGCCGATATCTCAAATAGCTCATTATATACTGAATGGAATACAATCGGCTTCTATGGCACAGCCGGTAACATGGATGCATATACTTTGACCGATGTTAAATATCATCACTTCAATGTTTATACAGAAGCTAAGGATGATATTATATTACAGTTCGCCAGCCGTATTGCTGACTCTAAGGTTGCAAAAGTAGCATCTAAGGTACAAAAGAGAATCCGTTCATTGCAAAAGCTGTTTATTCAACAGATGGTTTGCAGACCATTTTGAAGTATGCATTCGAAGTAAGCAATACTGATTTCACTTTGGCTGATGCATTCGACAAACCGTACTATCTGTTTGACCGTGCTGCCGCACAAGGTGTAACTGCTGCATTACGTGCCGAATTGAACTCTTCATTGGTAAATAACAGACAAAGCATTGTTGTAGATAAGGCTGATCCTTCATTCTATGGCTTGTATCCTTCTGCAAGATGGATCAACAGGCTACAAATGTGGTAACTTATATCTTAGACGGTGCTGCTCAAACTGCCAATACCAACAAGATGAAGTTTGATATTGCCAAGGAAGTAGGTAATGGTAAGGTTATCGAAATCACATATCATATCACAGATGTATTTGGCATGACTAAAGACTTGACATTCTATGTACAGACTTTGAACTAATTGTTTCTAACAGTAGAGTCTTAAAAAATGAGAGTGACTTTCGGGGCACTCTCACTAACAATTCCAAGATAAGACTTTCTCCGACGGGAGAATCTTATATAATAAAAACTTTAAATTTATAAAACAGAATCTCTGGCTTGTGATAAGCCGGAGATTTTTTATGTATATAACGGCAATCATCTCAGCGTGGAAAAAGAATATGAAGAATCTATGACGGATTCAGCGATGAATGTTTCATGGTAATTTGCTGATAAATATGCAGTTATGCATATATGACGGATTTGAAGGATTTTACAACGGTTTTACTGTTTTAGGTGAAACTTGACCATTTATCAGTTTCGGTCCTAGAAGTTTAATCAGACTTGGTTGCCCGCAGTATCTCGCGTTTTCCCCCCGGAGGGCCGGGAAGGCGTTCTACTGTGAATCCGGCTGTTTGCAGCATCCTTCTTACCACCCTTTGGCACAGTAAGTTGTCAGGATACCTCCGTCATTCAATACCTTGTATAAAGTATCGAAGAGAGATTGTTCCCACATTTCGGGTTGTTTGTCGGGAGCGAAGGCATCAAAGTAGACGATATCGTATAAGGGAACGGCAGAACGGCTGCCTTCCACCGGGTTGAAAAGCCGGGTAAAATCGTCTTCAATTTTATGTAATGTGAACCAAGGGGATACCTCTGTTTCCGTGTCCCAGGGTGCCTGGTGGATGGCGTAATAATCCTCCTCATGCTGTTTGCCGATCAGGCGGGGGTAGTCCAGTTGTTTCAAGGTTTCTTCGGCTAACGGATAGCGTTCGATACCGGTATAATGTACTTTCCGTCGGGTTTCTTCTGCTGAAAGCAGTGTCAGAAAGGCATTCAGCTGTTCCTAGTCCTATCTCCAGAATGTGGGGCTCGGAAACGGGAGAATGTTTTAATCCCATTTCGATAAAGATATGTTGTGACTCCGTCAGTGCCCCTTTCACCGAATGATAATGTTCGTCCAGTTCGGGTACATAGAGGGTATAACTTCCATCTGCTGTTTGTTCCAGTTTCATAATTTAATGCATTAAAGCGGAGGCTTCCAATACCCCCCATACCAATAAGGCGTAGCGGAGTATCTTTCCGATGGTCATAGCGAGAATGACAATCCATATATTGGCACGCATCATGCCTAATACAATGGATATGGCACTTCCCAAAATAGGGATAAAGGCGAAGAAAGCCATCCAGGCACCCCGTCCGTGTACAAACCGCTCCGCACGGTCCATCTTCTCTTTTTTACATGAAAATATTTCTCGATCCATTCCATATTGCCCAGATGTCCCATCCAGTAGCAGGTCATGCCGCCGGCAACATTGCCGGCGGTGGCGGCAGCTATACTGATCACCGGGTCTAAGCCCAACGGACCGACACAGGCTGCCAGTACGGCCTCCGAGCTGAACGGGAGAACACTTCCGGCTATAAAAGAGCCTAGGAAAAGGCCCCAATATCCCCAGTCGATCAGGAATTGAAGAATTGCATCCATAAATTGTATATAGTTAGAACTATTAATAAAACAAATGTAATGATGAAAAAGATGCCGGTAAAGCGGTTGTGGGTTAAAGTAAATAAATGTCCTGTTAAAATGGACCCTACAATGATTTGCATCTGTAACAGGATGTCGAAATGCTGTGGCTGTAAGATACCCAGTAAATAAATCCAGGCTTCAACGGTGATCAGGAAAGAAAGGAATATACGCGTGCGCACCTTATCTAAATAAGAAACATGGAAATAATGCACGCTGCTGACCAGTGATATCAAGGTGATGATTCCACAGGATATGATCCTGTCCATTCCTAATGTCCCATAACTGATGGGTTGAAAATGAATAAGCTCCTGTAAAGGGTGATAGAAGAGATTCATTTTGTCGTAATAGAACGCGTAACCGAAAAAGAGCCAGTAGGCATACAGAGTCCTGTAAGCCCGGCAAAGAAACTTTTGAGTGACAGGGATCTGAAACTAATCATTCCCAAATAGAACAGAGGTACAAAATAAAGTAACTGTGGAAACAACAGGCTTCCCAGTCCGATGAAAAAGAAAGCGTGGAATATACTTCCCGCCGGATAGGGAGATTCGTAGCTACTGAATAATTGGGAAGTAGCGATCAGAAAGGCGAGCGGCACAAAAACGGCATACTGGAAGGAATGCAGAAACAGACAGGTTGTGGACAGGAATATGTAAAAGCTGACATGCAAGGTACTGCGTGTCCGTATCAGCGTGAAGGCGGTGTTTATCTCGATCAGCAGATAAGCAGTCAAAGCACAGACTAGCAAATTGATTACATCCTGCCATTCATTGCCGGTGATGATCCGGAGAAGCAGGCATATAAGGATGGCAACAGGAAGGTGAATCTTCCCTTTGCCATATCTGTCTGGAATTTGTCATAGCCTGCCATGGGTTAATAGTCCGCTGATTACAGGTCGAATCCAATATCAGAACGGAAATATTTCTTGTCGAAATTGATTTTCTTCGCATTGGTGAATGATTGTGCCAAGGCTTCTTCTTTATTGGCGCCGTAGGAGCTGACTGCAATGACACGCCCGCCGCTAGTGACTACCTGGCCGTCTTTCAGTGCCGTTCCTGCATGGAATACAATGCTGTTTTCAATCTCTTCTATTCCGCTGATGGCAAATCCCTTGTCATAATGCTCCGGATATCCGCCGGATACCAGCATGACGCATACTGCCGAACGGGGGTCTATCTCCAAGACTTTTTCATTCAGATTGCCTGTTGCCACTCCTTCAAGCAGTTCCACCAAGTCACTCTTGATGCGCAACATGACACTTTCCGTTTCCGGGTCGCCCATGCGTACATTGTATTCAATGACCATCGGTTCGCCCTTTACATTAATTAGGCCGAAGAAAATAAAGCCTTTATAGTCGATGCCTTCTGCTGCCAGTCCTTCTACTGTAGGGCGGATGATACGGTCTTCCACTTTTTTCATCCATGCTTTGTCGGCAAACGGAACAGGAGATACACTACCCATACCACCGGTGTTCAGCCCTTTGTCGCCTTCGCCGATACGTTTGTAGTCTTTTGCTTCGGGCAGAATCTTGTAGTTTTTTCCATCGGTCAGAACGAATACGGAACATTCTATACCGCTCAGGAATTCTTCAATCACTACGGTGGCGGAAGCGTTACCGAACATTCCGCTCAGCATTTTTTTCAATTCTTCCTTGGCTTCTTCCAAGGTGGGAAGAATCAGTACGCCTTTTCCGGCGCAAAGACCGTCGGCTTTCAGTACGTATGGAGCTTCCAATGTTTCCAGAAAGGCTAATCCTTCTTCCAGATTTGCGGCAGTGATACTTTTGTAACCGGCTGTCGGGATGTTGTGGCGTTGCATGAAGCCTTTGGCGAACTCCTTGCTGCCTTCCAGTACCGCACCTGCTTTTGAAGGCCCGATAACAGGAATGTTTTTCAGCGCTTCATCTTTTTTGAAATAATCATAGATTCCTTTGACTAACGGGTCTTCGGGACCTACCACTACCATATCTATATTATTCTTTACTACAAACTCCCTGATTGCTGTAAAGTCATCTGCTTTAATCGCTACATTCTCGCCTACATTACTTGTGCCGGCATTTCCCGGAGCGATATATAGTTTCTCAATTTTGGGACTTTGAGCAATCTTCCATGCCAGGGCGTGTTCACGTCCGCCTGAGCCTAATAGCAACAGTTTCATAATCTTATCTTTTGTTTATTTTAAATGGTCTTCAAAATAGCGTGTAATGCGTTCATACAAGTGGACACGATCGCGTCCGAACATATTATGGCCGTCGCCCGGATACATAAAGAAATCGGGTTGGGTCCCGGCATCAATGCAGGCACGGAGGAAACTGATGCTGTGCTGAGGGACACAAGTGGGGTCATTGGCGCCAATGATCACTTCCAGGCGTCCTTTCAGATTTCCGGCTCTCAGCTTCAGGTTGGCGTTCTTGTAGCCTTCGGGGTTGGTTTGTGGAGTATCCATGTAGCGTTCGCCGTACATTACTTCGTAGTAAGCCCAGTCGATGACAGGGCCGCCGGCTACTCCTACTTTGAATAACTCGGGGTAAGTCAGCATCAAGTTGGTGGTCATGAAACCACCGAAACTCCAACCGTGTACGCCAATGCGGTTATTGTCCACATAACCCAACGATTTTAAGAAATCCACTCCTTTCACTTGGTCTTTCATCTCTTCGGTTCCTAATTGGCGGAACGTACAGTTCTCAAATTCCAGTCCCCGGTTGTCACTGCCCCGGTTGTCAACGGTCAGCATGACGTAACCCAGTTGTGCCATGTAAATATCCCATCCGCGGGCGTCATAGTTGCGGTTGTTGTGGATTAGCTGGGCATGTGGACCGCCATACACGTAGACTACGGCCGGGTATTTTTTGTTTGGGTCAAAATTTACCGGTTTTATCAGGCGGTAGTATAAGTCGGTCTTGCCGTCGGCAGCCTTGAGGGTACCGACGGTGATTTCGGGCATATTGTATGCTTCCATCGGATTGGTAGCTGTCAACAGGCTGACAGTCTTTTCCTTTCCGGAAGTGGGAACGATCTCGATATTCCGGGGAATGGTGAAAGAAGTATAATTGTCTATTACATAGTTGCCGCTACCGGATAGTTGTACATGATGCATACCATCTTTATTGCCGATGAGGCGGCGTTTGCCTGTCTTTACATTCACAGCGTATGCGTTGCTCTGTAAAGGGGAAACCTCTGTGCTCATGATGATGACTTCCTTGGTCTTTTCATTGAATCCGAGGATGTTTTGTACTACCCAGTTGCCTTGGGTAAGCTGTCTGGTTTTGTAGCTTTCCCGGTAAGAACCTCCGGCCGCGGCTCCATGTGATTCCGGATATATGGAAGTCTTGGTGTCCATCAGGTAAAGATGGTTGTAGCCGTCGCGCTGGCTCTGATAGATAAACTTCGTGTGGTCCCAAGGCAGAAAGACAATGGGATGTTGAGGTTCTACATATTTAGTATGCTCCTCTTCGTAAAGGGGGTTATTTTTCAGTGGCTCTCCTGTTTCCGCATCATAGCAGCATAGCAGGGCATGGTTCTGGTCACGGTTCAGTTCAATGACATAAACGCTTTTTTCGTCAGGACTCCAGCTGATATTGGTGAAATAACGGTCGGTGGGGTCTCCGGCTTTCAGATAAACTGTTTTTTGGGTAGCCGGATTGTAGATGCCGACAGTCACTTTGTGGCTGGTCATTCCTGCCATCGGGTACTTGTCCGGCTCCAGTGTCGCTATGCGGGTGGAGGTATTTACTTGTGGATAATCGGTTACCATGCTCTCGTCCATACGGTAGAAAGCAAGCAGATTTCCTTTCGGACTCCAGAAAGTACCTTTTGAGATACCAAATTCCTGACGGTGTACGCTTTGTCCGCATACGATGCCTTTCGGTTCATCGGTGACTTGTTGTGTTTTCCCGTCGCAGTCGTTACAAACAGATTGTTGTCAAGGGTATAAGCCAATGAACGGCTTTCCTTGTTCCAGTCCTGGTTGGCGGCTTTAGGAGAGAGAGGCTGACTCCATATTATTTCCTTTTTAGTTAAATCGATCAGCACTTTATTGGATGTGGTATTTACCAACATCATCTTTTCAGCGTATGGGAAAGATACATTTCTGAAGTGGTTGATTTTCCCTAATTTCTTGTTTGCCAACAGTTCATTCACTTCCTGCAAAGTGATAAGTACGTTTTCCTTTCCATTTGCCGGATGGATGGTTTTTACCTCTTCTATGTCGGCGTTGATGCATACATCCCCCCACCATTGCAAACCATACAGATTCTGTGGAAGCAGGTTATAGTAATTGTTTCCTCCCGGCATCAAGTCTTCCAGTGTGAAACTTTTCTTGTCTTGTGCCCATGTTACAGATGAAGCCATGATTAATAAGGCGATCAGATTGATTAATTTTCTCATAACTGTTTATTCTTCTGTCTTTTCCTTATTGTCGTCAAATTTACGGGGGCTGCTTTTGAAATTGTCGCGGCCTTCACGTTTGTCACCAAAGTTGCGGTGTTCTCCTCTTTTGAAATCGCCACGTCTCTCACGTTTGTCATCAAAAGAGCGTCTTTCTCTGCGCTCTCCTCCTTTGTACTCTCCGTGTCCTTCACGTCTGTTGTCAAAACTACGATGTTCTCTGCGTTCTCCATATTCTACTTTTTCCGTGTTACGGCGCGGACGGATTTCTTCTCGGCGGGGCTTGAACTCCCGATCGGCATTTTCACTACGGAATTCTTTGAATTTGCCGTCGAATAATTGGTATTTGCGGAATTCGCATTCCAACGAACCGTTGAACAGGGGAATTTTTATAGAAGGCTTTAAACCAATCTGGTCAAAACATTCTTCACGGTAACTTAGTACCCATGCATCATTGCCGGTGAAAGAGTGTTTCAGACGTTCGCCTATCATTTGATACAGGCCCAGCAAGTCATTGGTTGAGATACGTTCTCCATAAGGAGGGTTGGTGATGATGATGCTTTTTTCTTTGGGTTGCTCAAATTGCTGGAACGGTTGGATTTTTAAGATAATTTCCTTGCTCAGTCCGGCTGCTTTCACATTGTGAGTGGCGATTTCATTTGCTTTCGGATTGTTGTCATATCCAAAAATTTTATGTGTGAACTCACGTTCCTGTGAGTCGTCATTGTAGATGCGGTCAAATAGTTCCTGATCAAAATCGTTCCACTTTTCAAAAGCGAACTCCTTGCGGAATACGCCGGGAGCGATGTTACGTGCTATCAGGGCGGCTTCGATAGGGATTGTTCCTGAACCGCACATCGGGTCTATCAAATCACATTCGCCTTTCCATCCGGTCATCAGGATCATACCGGCTGCCAGTACCTCATTCAAAGGAGCTTCTACGGCTTCCTGGCGATAACCCCGGCGGTGGAGTGACTCACCCGAGCTATCTAGTGACAGAGTACATTTATCTTCGGCTATATGGATGTTCAGTGCCACATCGGGATGGTTGATGCGTACCGAGGGGCGCTCTCCTGTCTTTTCACGGAAATAGTCCACAATGGCATCTTTTACTTTATAGGCCACGAACTTGGAGTGACGGAATTCGTTCGAGAAAACCACAGCGTCTACGGCAAAACTTTTATCTTTATCCAAGAAGTTTTCCCATGCAATGGTTTTGATAGCTTCGTAAACTTCGTCGGCATTCTTCGCCTCAAAATGTTTAATGGGTTTCAGGATGCGGATGGCAGTACGCAGGCAGAAGTTTGCCTTATACATCATTTCTTTATCGCCCATAAAGGCTACCATGCGTCTTCCTATTTCTATATTGCTGGCTCCCAGCTCGGTGAGTTCTTTTGCCAGTACTTCTTCCAGTCCCTGGAAAGTCTTGGCGATTAGCTCGAATTCTTCCTTCATCTTAAATGATAATTACGTAATTTCAATTGATGGGACAAATTTAATGATTTTCTGTTTGCTAATCAATTATTTAGAGAATTAATCTGTCTGATGAAGCAAAAAAGAGGATGAAATCGGGACATCCGCTCTCTTTGCCGGGGTTCTTTATTTATCTTCAATTATAAAAAGTCTTTGAAAACGGGATTTGGTGTATCTTTGGAATAAATTGAAAAAATGTATCCGGCAATATAATTGTTATCCTATAGAAATAAATTCTACACAGGAATTTGCCATTTTTGCTGAATCAAGAAACTTAAATAGAAATCAGAATGAAAATGGAATTGACGAATGAGAAACGTAAAGGATATGTGGTTTGTGCTTTAATGATACTGGTCTCTTGTTTGTATTTGGTTTATCTGGGATACAGTCTATACCGTATGGGGCATGTTTAGGATAAAAATGAAACCATATCTGTATCGCACAGGTATGGTTTCTGTAAGAGAATTCTATGATTAATAGGTTGAGTGACTTTTATGCGAGTTCTTCTGCCAGATAGACTTCGTTTACTTCGCTGAAAAACTCATCGGCGATATCTGACAGGGTTTCCAATGCTTCTTCGGCAGTTTCACCGTAAGTGCAGCATTGGTGGTAGTCTGTTAAAAAGGCGTAATATTCCCCGTCGGGTGTACATTCTATCTGATATTCATTGCTTTTAAGTTTCATATATACCTCCTTTTTTATTGTATTGCAAATATCGTATTTACCTGTTACAGGAAGGTGTATAGGACGTTACTGTTTTATTAAAAAGTTTGCTGTCATACTACTTTTTGACCATTTTGCAATGTCAGCATCTCTTTAGGTATGCAGGCTTTGATTTTTTCTATCAGCATATTGAGCAGGGTATGACGAATGAAGTCTGTACGTGTCACTATGTAGATTCTCCGTGTGGGACGTGGCATGGCAAACGGACGCACCAGTCGTTTTTGTTCGTCATTGAGTTGCAATACGGCTAGTTCGGGGATAAATGTGATACCTTTTCCGCTCTCTACCATGCGCATGAAAGTTTCCATGCTTCCCAGCCGGTATGCAATTTGACAAGACTGGGCGGATTCCAATTGGCAGAAACGCATCAGTTGGTCGCGGAAACAATGTCCTTCGTCCAACAGCCACAACTGTTCACCGCTGACTTCGCTGGAACGGATCATTTCTTTTTTAAAGAGAGCGTTATGTCTTGAAACATATCCTAAAAAAGATTCATAATAAAGAGGTATGGAGTGGAAATGGGCCCCTTCTGCTGCTCCGGCAATAAGGACAGCTTCCAGTTCACCCGCTTTCAGTGCCTCCAGGCATTCTTGTGTTTTCATCTCTGTAACTCTGATGTCCAAGGAAGGGTATTCTTCCATTAGTTCGGGAAAGAAACGGGGTAGCAGGTAGGGTGCGATTGTAGGCAGGACTCCTATACGGAATATACCTCCTAACGAACATGCTTCTTCCTTTACTATATCTTTAATCAGATTGGCCTGGCGCAAGGTTATTCTGGCTTGTTCTATCACTTTCCGTCCTGTCAGTGTAGGTTGGACGGGTTGGGTGGTACGGTCGAATAATTTGGTGTTTAACTCATCTTCCAGCTTTTGTATCATGGCACTCAAGGTGGGTTGTGTTACATTACAGTATTCGGCAGCTTTGGCAAAGTGCCTTAACTCATCCACGGCAAGGATATATTCCAGTTGTTGCAGGTTCATAATTTTCAGCTTAATAGATTTTATCTATACAAAGATAGAAATTATCAGTTTGACACGCATTACTTTCCCCCTTATCTTTGCATCAGAGAAAAAAATAAAAGTAATCAATTTAAAAATAAAAACATTATGAGAACATTAGATTATATCAAGTTAGATTCAGCGGCAGCTGCAAAGGTAGTAGAATCATTGCAACAATTATTGGCAGACTACCAAGTATTTTATGCTAATCTTCGTGGGTTCCACTGGAATATTAAAGGGCATGGTTTCTTTGTACTGCACAGCAAATTTGAGGATTTGTATAACAATGCAGCCGAGAAAGTGGATGAACTGGCAGAACGTATCCTGATGCTGGGAGGTGTCCCGAAGAACAAGTATAGCGATTATTTGAAAGTATCGAATATAAAAGAGGTAGAGGGTGTTACAAACGGTGACGAAGCATTGAACAACATTTTGGAAACTTACAGTCATTTCATCGTGGAGGAGCGTAAACTTTTGGCTGTCGCTTCACAGGCCGGTGATGAGGCTACTGTAGCGGTGATGAGTGACTATTTGAAGGAACAGGAAAAAATGGTGTGGATGTTGTGCGCATATGCTTCAAAGTAACCGTTGGTTTGCTTTAGTTTAGGAGAAAGGAGTATCAGAGTGTCGGTGCTCCTTTTTCTGTTTTTATTTGTCAATTTATGTTTTTCTTCAAATTATGGATTCCCCTCTTGTTTTAAGTATGTGTGATACTCTTCTGCAAAGAAGTGAGGAATCGGGCGATAAGCATATGCAAATTATTTCTTATTGTATTAAGCTGGATTATTTTTATTATAAGAATGATGAAGAGAATATATTGAAACAGACGGATGAGGTGAAGAAAGTATGTTTGAGGCTGGATAATTTAAAATATTACTATTTTGCATGGGGCGGCAGACTTATTACTTATTATTGATACAGGGAAAGGAATTCTTAAAGACAAGCATGATTTTGTATTTGAACGTTTTACCCAATTAGATGATTTTATGCGAGGGACAGGATTAGGGCTTCCTATCTGCCGGTTGCTGGCTGAGAAATTTGGAGGTTCTCTTGTGATTGATGCCGATTATACACAGAGATGCTGCTTTGTGCTGAGACTTCCGTGGTGCATAAAGAAGTTTCTGATCATAGATTACATGGATTTACACATATTTAAAACTTGATAAATTATGAATGTAATCCAAACTAATCTATGATGACAAAAGGTCTTTATTCGTCTTTGTTTTTTCGTTGCACGATACGTGATCCGGCAGGTACATTTTCTGTTACCCAAATATTACCTCCTACGGTAGCCCCCTTGCCAATAGTAACACGCCCTAAGATTGTTGCATTGGAATATACAATGACATCGTCTTCCAAAATAGGATGACGTGGAATGCCTTTAATGGGATTTCCATTATTGTCTAGCGGAAAGCTTTTAGCTCCTAATGTTACCCCTTGATAGAGCTTCACATTATTTCCGATGATGCTGGTTGCTCCGATTACTACACCTGTACCGTGGTCAATAGTGAAATGATGTCCTATTTGTGCCCCCGGATGAATATCGATACCGGTTTCCGAATGTGCCATTTCTGTAATGAAGCGGGGGATTAAAGGTACACCCAGTATTAACAGCTCATGTGCGATGCGGTAATTGCTGATAGCTCGGATAGCTGGATAGCAACTGATGATTTCACCAAAGCATGTGGCGGCGGGATCACCATAATATGCGGCTTCTACATCGGTAGCCAGAATGCGGCGGAGTTCGGGCAATTTATTGATGAAACGAGCTGCCAGCAAAGAGGCTGTTTCTCTGCACGGTTCATTGTCATCGGTTGCATTTTTACTGTTTTCTTGTCCGAAGCAAAGTCCTGCCAGAATTTGTTCAGTCAGCAGGCCGAACAGGGTTTCTACATTTACACCGATATGGTAGTTGATGGTATGGCTGTTAACGGTGGAATTACCAAAGTAACCAGGGAAGATAATGGCGCGTGCCAATTCTACTATCTTGTATAGGGATTTGGCAGATGGTAAAGGATCTCCATCTTTGTGTTGATGGAATAATCCTTTATAGGACTGGCTTTCAGATAATTCATCTACTGCCTGCGTTAATATGTTCGTGTAATTGAATGTAGTCATGAATTGAATGTTTTAGAAGGACAAAAGTAAGTAAATTCTATATTATTGCCAATAAATAGAATGAATATTGACTTTAATCCTTTATTTTTGCAGAAAAAAGGGAATATTTATGGTAAATAAGAAAAATCCATTTGCTTTTAAGGCGAAACAGGAAACTAAAAAGAAGTCCGGTGGCAAACGGATCGGTAAATCCAAGCCGGATAAAGCGAATAATCAGTTGAATAGAAGAGTGAAGTAAATGAAACTATTGTCTTGTTGTAGGGAAAGATCCAGTCTGCCCCTACAACAGGATGTTAATCTTTATTTCTCGATCAAAGCGAAATCAAGTTGCTTTTTCTCCAGATTGGCGCGGGCCACTTTAATGGTAACCGGATCTCCCAAACTGAATTTTTTGTGATGCCGGCGCCCCGTCAGACAATAGTTCTTTTCATCGAAATCATAATAATCATCACCAAGGTCACGCATGGGAACCATACCTTCGCACTTGTTTTCGTTCAATTCCACATAAAGTCCCCATTCGGTAACTCCGGAAATGACTCCATCGAACTCCATGCCCAAACGTTCACCCATAAACTCTACTTGTTTGTATTTTACAGAAGCACGTTCTGCATTGGCGGCGATTTGTTCCATTTCAGAACTATGGTCGCACAACTCTTCGTATTTCGTTTCCTGTACCGTACGTCCTCCTGCCAGATAGCGGGTGAGCAGACGATGAACCATCATATCCGGAAAACGGCGGATAGGTGAGGTAAAGTGAGTATAATAGTCAAATGCCAGACCATAGTGGCCAATATTATGAGTGGAATAACGGGCCTTTTGCATGGCACGCAAGGATACGGTTTCCACCAGATTTTGTTCTTTCTTATTCTTTATGTCGTCCAGTAAACGATTGATGGATTTGGATATCTCTGTTTTGCTACCCGATGTACGTATCTTATATCCGAAGCGATTGATAAACCAATTCAAGTTCTCCAGTTTATCGGGGTCCGGAAGGTCGTGGATACGATAAGGGAATACTTTGGCTTTCTTGTTTTTAGGTACTTTACCGATTCTTTCGGCAACCGTGCGGTTGGCCAACAACATAAATTCTTCTATCAACTTATTGGCTTCTTTGGATTCTTTGAAGTAGACACTGAGTGGTTTGCCGGTTTCGTCTATCTCAAATTTCACTTCTATGCGGTCAAAGTCAATAGCACCGGCAGCCAATCTTTGTTTACGCAGGATTTGTGCCAGTTTGTTCAGCTCCAGAATTTCTTCTTTGTAGTCGCCTTCACCCGTTTCAATCACTTTTTGCGCCTCCTCATAGGTGAAACGGCGGTCGCTCTTTATAATGGTGTGCACGATGCGCGAGTCTTTCACCTCTCCCTTTTCATTCATATTGAAAATGACGGAGAATGCCAGTTTCTCTTCGTCGGGGCGGAGGGAACAGATGAAGTTACACAGCCGTTCGGGCAACATGGGGATGGTACGGTCTACCAGATAAACGGAAGTAGCGCGCTTTTCAGCTTCTTTGTCGATAACGCTTCCTTCTTTTACGTAATGAGTAACATCGGCAATGTGCACGCCTACTTCCCATAGTCCCGGTTTGATGAGACGGATGGAGAGCGCGTCATCAAAGTCCTTTGCATCTTTGGGGTCAATGGTGAAAGTTGTTACATTGCGGAAATCTTCACGTTCTGCATAGTCCGCTTCGGAAATCTCTGCCGGAATCTTTTCGGCAACGGTTTCTACATTCTTAGGATATACGTAAGGTAAACCGAATTCGGCCAAAATGGCATGCATCTCAGTTGTGTTTTCTCCTGCTTTTCCCAAGATATCAATGACTTGTCCTATCGGATTTTTTGCCTCTTCGGGCCATTCTACAATTTTCACAACCGCTTTGTCCCCATTCTTTCCACCTTTCAGCTTATCTTTCGGGATAAAAATATCATTTGCCAGGGTGCGGTTCTCGGTCAGCAGGAAGGCGTAGAATTTCTCTACTTTCAGTGTACCGACAAAAGTATCATTGGCACGTTCCAGAATTTCTATCACTTCACCTTCCGGATTCCGATTCTTACGTTTGGCAAAGAGGGCTATTTTTACTTTGTCATTATTCATGGCATGTGCCGAATTACGTTCGGCTATGAAAATAGTTTCTCCACCATCATCGGGGATGAAGGAGTTCTTGCCGTTGCTTTTACGCTGAAAGACGCCAGTCATAATCAGGCCGTGGTCGTTCAGTTTGTAGTGTCCTTTTTCTACTTCTTGCAGAAAATCATCCTCAATCATTTCAGTAATGATGTCGGCACAAAGCATTTTAAGCGGATGTGTAGTGAGGTTCAGACTGCTTGATAATTGTTTCAGACTGAATGTTTCGTTTGGTTTGGTGTGGAATAAGCTTATCAGTCGTTCAGACATTTCGCTTTTTT